>PPYF01065719.1_pt1 | contig 48680 bp, 49 predicted proteins | sample 1559871 | NCBI WGS metagenome assembly PPYF01 (sample SAMN08240021, study PRJNA423297) | Human gut metagenome, whole genome shotgun sequencing project.
AAACTCGCCCGATTTCGGATGGATTTAGGAAGAATAATGTAAACTATTGGGCTTTCAGGGAGATACGCAGCATTATTCCGCATTTGTAAATGTGTGCTTTGAAGCCGTTTTTTGAATAGTTAAGCGAAAAAATTGCTACCTATCCGTTGCCCATTCCAGTTGTATGGATTTGTTTGAAAATCCTTTCTGCTCCGACCGTAAAGAACGCAGTTTCATCATTTTGGCTTAGCGAAGGTACTTATTTTTTTTGAGATATGAAAAATATAGGTTCCGGAAGTCAATGGTGATAGCTTTGTCGATGTCTGACGATATTTTACATGCCGATGATTAACTCTGTCTCTGTTAATTTTGCAAACAATGGAACAGATTATGAATCAGACAGATGTAAAGGTTTCGTTCTACCTTAAAAAGAGCGAGGCGGATGCCAGGGGAAACTGTCCCGTGATGGCACGGCTTATTGTCGGCAAGCACTCTGAAACAGCATTCAGTGTCAAGTTTCGTGTGCCACAGTCATTGTGGTCATCCGGACGGGCGTGTGGAAAAAGTGTTGCGGCAAGAGACATAAACAACAGACTGGATGAAATACGTGCTGCCGCGCTCGGCATCTATGCGGAACAATCTGCAATCCGTGAGGATGTAACAGCAGAGGATGTAAAGCATCAACTTTTGGGTATGGCTTCGGAACAGGAAACCCTATTAAGCTATTTCAGACTTTTCATTAGAAATTTCGAGAAACGCGTTGGGATCAATCGTACGGAAAAGACATTGAGGGCTTACCGCAATTCCTACAATCATCTGGTACGTTTTTTACAGATGCAATATAAGCTGTCAGATATCCCTTTTGCCGCATTGGACCGTTCCTTCATTGAAAAATATGACTTGTATCTACGTACGGAATGTTGTCTGGCTTCAGGCACAATAGTCAATCTTACCGTCCAACTGAAAACAATTGTCGGAGAAGCTATTGCTGACGGTATAATAACAGTATTCCCGTTTGTCGGATATGAACCGGTACATCCGAAACCGGAACAGAAATATCTCACCTCCGAAGAATTGAATAGGATTATGACAACACCTCTCCATGATCAGATTCTTTATCATGTGAGAGATATGTTCCTGTTTTCCTGTTATACGGGTATTCCCTATAGCGACATGTGTCTGCTGACAAATGAAAACCTTTCTCTCGCGGAAGATGGTACCTGGTGGATCAGGAGTTCTCGCAAGAAAACCGGTGTAGATTTTGAAATACCGCTTATGGAACTGCCGTTCCATATTATTGAAAAATACCGCGATATGGCTCCTGAAGGAAAGCTTCTCCCCATGTATTCCAACAGTTCATTGAATCGTTATCTGAAACGCATCGCCGAAATTTGCGGTATAGGACGTAAGCTGGTCTTCCATGTTATGATTAAAATCATAATCTAAATTTTATTTTTACCATTCACAGGAAACCACAAGTTCCGGTTTTAATAATTTAAGTTCTTCAAATATCTCTTTAGCTGTTAATCCCGCATAAAATGGAACCACTTGGGGAATCATATTAATTTGGTCACAAAGAGATTGAATTTGTTCTTCTACAGAGTTGTTCTTATCAACGCAAATAGTATTTATGGCTGTTTTTCTTTCAAGATGCTCAGTTACCATTCCTACAAAATAACCTTTATCCGAAAATATTGGACCGCCACTATTTCCAGGTCGCACAACGGAAGAGTATATTAAACATTTATCCCCATTGTAGTTTGTTGAAATAGCATTAATTTCGCCTTTTTGTACTATTAGGGGAGTTTCCCTAATTCTGGAGATAGGTGGATATCCAAAAGTAAGAATTGTGTCTAAGACTTGTCCGGCACTAAATACCACATCATTTTCAGGATTTAATGGGCAGTCCAAAATCTCAATAACAGCAATATCCTTAGAGTCCGATTTATATATATTTCTAACAGCGTATTGCACCTCTTTAACTAATACTTCCTTAATTTCCACTCCTTCAATAACATGCAGGCATGTTAATATATGATTTGTTGATATAAGTAGACCGCTACCAATATGGTTATCTCCTTTATCGTCACAAACAACTATAATGGCGGTAAAAGGAGAAATTCTTTCTCTAACATAATCAAGACCTAAATATTCTGCATAAGACGTTATTTTCAGCCATTCCTCCTCTGGTGAAGGCATATTAAGAGATACGTACATATCACTTAATATTGGTAAGCCACCTAAAGACGAAACTTTATTAATAACTGACTTCTCAACTAACTTTTGTAACAAATGGTTTATATGATACAAATAAGTAAATGCACTTTTACCAAAGCTATTTTTCTTTGTATTATAATCTATAAAATCTTGTACAGAAAGTCCTATTGTATTAGCTTGTTCATCAGATAAATTATGGAGTTCCTTTTTAATTTGAGCTGCATTTATTAAGGTGAAATCCTCAATAATCCGTCTTATAAGTAATTCCAATTCTATAAACGTGATGGGAGCATTTGTTGCAGTTTCAAGTTCAGCCATAATATTATTCAATTAATCTATTAATAATACTGATTTTATTAATATTTGGTAAACGATATTCATATATAGATGCGATAATGATTTGGTTATTAGCAAAATCTCTTTTTAATATTTCAACCATTGCTTCTATGTTTTGTTTATCAATTTCTTTTCCGCTTGGTGAATCAAGAATTATTGGGAATTTAATGTTCAAATGTTTTTCAACCTCTAACAAGCAAGCAAGTCTAAAAGCAAAAACTGTTTTATGTAATATGGCTCCTGATAATTCTTTTAGATTTGAAGTAAATAAATACTTTTCGGTATTATGACTTTCATCTATTCCTAGTTCTTGAAGATATTTTTTAGTAGTATTGAATATCGAAGAGATTACACTATTTGCACTTCGTGTTAATTCTCTAATCTTTAGATTGATATCCGCTATTTCTTTTTCTAATTTCGCAATTCCTTTTTTTACAGCAACTTCATTTATAGGTATACTCGAAATTCTTTTATCAAATATATCCGAAATCGTTTCAACATTATCAAAGAAGGACAACTGTTGTTCTTCTATTCTACGCTCCTTTTCAAGTTCAATAATTTCCGACTGAATTTGATTATATTGAGAAGCTATTATTTTTCGTTTGGCTATAAGAAAATCAATAGTGTCGTTAAGACCTATAATATTATCCTCTGTAACGGCAAAGATTTCTCTATTAGGAGCTTGAACTAATAGACCTATTTCTGCAATGAAATTTCTAAAATATTTATTTTCCTTTAGGACCTTATCTATTCTGCATAATTCTTTCTTTAACATATTATGCTGAATCTTACATTGATTGATTTTGCTATCAATCAAAGAATTATATGATTCTCCTGCAAGATTGTTGGATTCGGAATCAATAGTTTCTTGATACTTAGAAACACTAAACATCTGTTTGTATTTCAACAAATCTTGTCTCTTTGTCTCCTTTTGTCTATATAATTCAGAACAATCAATCTCTGCTATTCCCCTAATTAGTTCTTCAATATTAAAGCGAATACTTCCGATGACAACTCCTCGATTAAGCAAAGTCCATCCCTTCTCCTGGTCAAAATAGAATATTCCTAAGAGATTATTTATAAGTTCTGGATAATTAGCTTTAAAAATAATTTTATGAAGAGTCGCTTCATCGCTTGGCAAAACATATGTCGTTACAGAATCATTCTGTTTCAATTCAATGTAATCCCTCGATTCTCTGCATAATACTAAAACCTCTCCACTATCCAGAGTTATTTGACTTTCGACTTTACAGTTCTCGAATTTGATATGCTTAGTATTGGGAACGCTATATCCGATTGAATATAACATAATTCTTAGTAAAGTCGTTTTACCCCTACTGTTAGCAAGACTATGTATCAGGTTGTTTCCATCAGAGAAAACAATCAAACGTTTATTATCAGCCTCTTCTATATAAATTGAATTGAAAATCATAGGTTTACAGCATTCTTAATATTGTCTATTTGAATACGTTTGTTCAAAATATTGCGAACAATAATTTGCAGAAGTTTTTCTTGTAGAGAACTAGACAAAAAAACACGTTCTCCTTCAAAAAGATATGCGAATTTACTACTCTCTGTTTCTATAAATTTTTGTTTTCTTTCACCGTTTTTTGCTCCTTTATAGAAACCATTATATGCACATAGCACCTTAGTTACAAATTCGTACTTTTCCGAGCAGGTATTTATAATTGCTTCGTAGCTTCTCGATAGTTCATATATCTCAGAATCATCAAATTCATCTTCATCATAATTTTTATTTTGAGTTACAAGAACTATTAAAGGCCATATAATATCTTTTTTAGTTAGTTTTATATCAGATATCCTTTTCGTTCCACTTCTAAAAATATCTTTCACCCAAATTCCGTGTAAATCGTCTTTAGCTATAGATATAATTCCTAATTTGGGAATGAAATCACCAATAGCATTCATAACACATTTATATCTTTCATTGTCATTATCTGTCTCAAAAGGTAAAATCTGTATTTTGAATTTACTCGTATCAAGAGGTTTCTCAATATTAGAGATTATCTTATTAATTTTATCCTTTAAAGATCTAGGCAATGAGCTATAATCCCTTTGTGAAACACCATAAAATATAGGATTCAATTGTTTCTCATTGAATGGGTTTGGAGTGTTAGTTATATATATAAGCTCTTTCACTACTCCCGATTTATGCTCTGCTTCTGATAAAGATATTATAGACTTTTTAAGATTGGATAGTACATTTGAAAAATCAGTACTACTATTTACAACAGACTTTGCTTGAGCCAAAATACTGCTGCCATTATTTAGATTGATTTCTATATCTTCAGATCCTTCTAAACGGATACTGGACATATCTTTAATATTCTCAAGCATTAACACTATTGCTGCATTCGCTTGAAAATCAAACCCAAACAATACTGAGGTAGCCGCTCTATTTGTCATTATTGTATTACATTTACATATACCTATACAAAATTAGTGATTATTTTATATAACTACTTAACTAACAAGTAATAAAATTGTTATTTTGTAATAACTAATTAATTTATAAATATATGAAGATAAGAAAAGTCAAATGGGCAAATCACCCCATATTGGGGAATTTAGAACTAAATTTTATAGACCCAACTACAAATAAACCATATTCTACTATTGTTTTAGCAGGAGAGAACGGTACGGGAAAAACTACAATATTAGAAACACTCAATACTTTTTTGAGCATTGGTAGTTTTGAACCTTTCAATGCAATTGAATATGAAATAGAAGGTAAACAATACATTTTGACACCATCAAACATACCGGGTTCACTCAAAACGTTTTTTACAAGATATGATGTCGAGAATGAAATTTCAGAAAACATTCACAGTGACCGGAATAATAATTCAAACTCTATTCAATCAGATAATAAAGATCCAAGATTTTATGGAAGTGTATTTTCCAGACCAAGGGCAGATTATAAAACAAACAAAATTGAATCTGTAAAAACAAACGAACTTGATAAAAACAAGTATGACTCGGATAATGATGATAATTTCACATCATTAAAACAACTAATTGTCGACGTTCAAAATCAAGACAATGAACGATATAGTGATATTAATGACGAACGTCAAACACAGAATTTGCCAGCAATGACAAAAGGTGAATTTGAACAAATTTCAAAAATATATCGTTTCAAAAATGCATTTAACAACTTTTTTGACAAAATTAAATATAAAAAAGTGTCTAATAAAGCAAATGAAAAAGTTGTATTATTCGAGAAGAACGGAGCTGAAATTTCATTAGAACATTTAAGTACGGGAGAAAAACAAATTGTTTTTAGAGGTGCATACCTCCTTAAGAATCTTTCTCTTCTTAATAATTCTACAATAATGATTGATGAGCCAGAATTGAGTATGCATCCTAAATGGCAAGAAAAGATTCTTCAATATTATAAAACTCTTTTTACGGATGATGCTGGAAATCAGATTGTTCAATTATTTATAGCCACACATTCAGACCATGTCCTTAAAGAAGCTTTTAGGGATCAAATTAATACTTTGGTAATAGTTCTTAATGAAAGTAATGGAATAATTCAAAGTAAACATATTATTGCTCCTAATATTTTGCCTTCAATAACTATTGCAGAAACTAATTTTCTTGCATTTGACATAGTATCCAATGATTTTCATATAGAACTATATGGTTGGCTACAACAGAAAGAAAGTTTAACAAGTATAGCCGATACAGACAATTTCATCGTGTCCCATCCACTATATAATCCATTATTACATGAAAAAATATATACCCATCCTAATGGCAAAACAACATATCATTCACTATCGACATATATAAGAAATGCTATTGATCATCCAAGCACAACTACTGTCTTTTCACCTGATGAGTTGAGAACATCAATAGAATTACTGATTAATATATTAAGATAATCTATAATATACATCAAAGAACAAGAAAATGGGGCTTAACTAATTCTATTTGGTCAGCCCCATAATTTTATTTATATATTTCCAAAAATCCCATCAAAAAAGCATCAGGAAAGATAAACTTCTTTTCTCCTAATGTAAATCTGACATAGATAAACTTTTCATTCTTATTGATTTTTGCGACTATTCCTTTACCAAACTTCTTGTGAACTACGGTACTGTCAATCATTAATTTCTCAAGTTGTTTTTTGATATCACTATCCTCTTTCGTTGATTGCACAGATGGTGACTTCGCAGTAGTAAACTCATTTATAGAGCGAGATTGTACAATTGGTACAGAATGAGGTTGCGAGGCCTTTGTTGTTCCTTGTTCAGTTTGTTTTTTATTGACTGTATTATTACCTTTTGCATAGTAATCAGAATCTACCTTTGTCATTGAGGATTGTTGATTGTAGAAGAGTTTTTCATACTGTTCCTTGCGGATGGTAGTATCCCAGCCACCCACTTCTTCTGCTATATGCTTATTGATACCAGTATATGTCAGACTCGCATCTTCATAGCGTTTGAATTTGAAGATAGCGTCGTTCATTAACGGTGCATTAAACACACCAAGTGAACAGAGCATATTAAAGTCCTCAACACTTAAACCTGTAACTTTCTTGAACAGTCCTGGCTCCAACTGTGTAATGACATCTTTCAGACATCTTTCACGGTAGTCAGTCAAATACATAAATACGGGAATACGAGTAGCAAATTTTATCAGTTTCTCTTGAATTTGTTTGCGCTTACTCTTCATTTCCTTTTCCTCGTCAGAGATTTCCTTTTTCTCCTTTGGGGTTGGATTGGGATTTTCTTTCTTCGCTTTTTTGACAGCCTCGGATTTATTGATGATGGTAGTAAGGTCATTGTTCAGGTTACGGAACCCTTCTATATTCATCAAGGCCCTCATGGCTTCAGGACTCGCAAGCAAACGTTTCAGTGTATCATTGTCTACATTTACAAGCAGGGCTGATTCCCACCGTTTTGCCAATAACGTAGCCGAAGTTCCTGCCAAAGCGATATCCAAGATGTCTTGTGCATCAACTTCTTTCATGCTACTGCCATCATAAGCCAGCACAGGAAGAAATTTTATGAACTCACCGACTTTCGCCTCTGGGTTGGATTCATTGATATCCAGTCTGCAACTGTAATCGGATATTTGCCGTAAGGCTCTGTCAAGGGCAAAGTCAAAGACATAGCATTCATTTTTCATTATGATACGATTTCCATCCTCATCCTTTACCTCCCATGGACTTTGAACTCTAAATGCGGCCTGAAAATATGTTTCCGGACTTTTCAAATTACGGAGCATGAATATCCCAGTCCAAGGCTTCACGGTAACACCTGTTGTCAGTTTACCACAAGTCAGTGTTATTGTCTTTGTTGTAAGAGGATTTCCCATATTTGCCTGAACCGGATACAAAGCATCCAGACCGATTCCGGCTGCAGTTCCAGCACATACTGTTACTTTGTAATCATGGTAAAATTTATTTTGCCGTTGAGCAAGCAAATTGGCCATAGCAAAACAAGATGCAACATTAGGTAAAAACCAAAGTGTATGAGAAAGCACATTGAGTAATCGAGTATCACTGAATGGCATTGGAGGACGTTTATCATGTCCTAACTTCATATCATCTATACTAGCCGGGAGGTATGAACCACGAATAAGATTCAGCCATTTCTGTACCTCGTTCTCATATTTGAATCTAGCATTTGTACCTTTGCCTTCTGCTGCAAAAAACACATTCAGGTCAAACTCATCAAACTCACCCTGCTTTGCTACTTCCTGTATTTCATCAGGCATACGGTAAGTAAGCATTACCATTCGTGGCAGGGCTATATACGGATTGTCGTTACCTTTCCATTCCGTTTTAGCTCGCTGCTCATCAGAATAAGTCCAGTTAAAGATCTGCTCCTCTATAAATTCCCCGGTATTGATGGCTCTGAATGGTGTTCCTGAGAGAAACAGATAATATCGTGTTGAAATAGGAAGCCATGTTTCATTGATGGCATTGCTTGCTTCATCTTTCTGATATTTTTCCACATCAAAATCTACCTCATTTTCTTCATCCTCCTTTTCAAACAATTCCTTTGCTCTCTCTTTCCAAGCTCCGAAGTGATATTCGTCAAATATTACCAAATCCCAATTTGTCGAATGGATAAACTCATTTTTTGTCTTTATTCCTCCACTTTCGTTTGTGCCAAGCAAATCCTGAAACGAACCAAAAACGACAATTGGTCTTGATTTGTCCACACGATTAAACTCCTGGTCAATATTCAGATTATTGTTGCGTGCATCTTTATTGGATATGTACTGCCACCCTTCAAAATCGATATGGGATATAAGATCTTCTCTCCAGGCTGATTCTACAGCAGGTTTGAATGTAAGGATTAAAATCCGCGACAAACCCATTTTCTTTGCCAACTGATAACTAGCAAATGTTTTCCCGAAACGCATTTTTGCATTCCACAAGAACTTTGGTGTGTGACCAGGCTCTTCTTTGAGTGCCTGATCAAAATATTTTTTAGTCTGTTCTACGGCACGAAACTGTTCAGGACGCATCGTGAAGTTCTGTGTTCTGTTCTCAACATTGTCTGAACCTGTACGAAGGGATAATATAGCCGCTTCAACATCAGATACTGAACACTTGAACCACTCATCGGTTTTGTCAAGAGGATTCAGTCGATGACATCCTTTGCTTTCAAGAATCTTGTGTATGTCCTTATCTGTAAAACAAGATCCGTCATTAGCCATTGCTGACTTCACTAATACAATCTCATACTTGATTTTGCTTGTGTGAAGTTGTTCCTCTATACGTTCTTTGGCAGTACGTTCTGTATAACCGATTTTCAAAAATCCTTTGTGTGAATCTACTCCAGGCAATCTGTAGGCGTATATTGTAGGAGTAACAGCAGGTCGTTGGGGAAAGAAGTTATGTTCCATAAATTACTCCATTGATGTAATCATTGATTCAATAAAATCAATTTCATTTTGTGTTAGATTGTATTTCTCGTAAAGTTCCTTATCAGTCCAAGATTTTGAGAAATCTTGAATAGGGACAAAAGAGTACGTACTTTGAGTCATATTTTTATTTTTTCTAGCACCTACAAGGCATCTGAAAAATTTTGTCTCTATATATGACTTCACATTCTTACACTCTTGTTCACTGCCAAATGGACCAATTCTTAAGAATGTTTCTGTACAAGCAGTATTTTTACCTGCGATTTCAGACTTCCCTAATATTCTGGCTGGAACGGGATAACCTATTTGTCCTGCTGCTCCGTCTGCTTTAGAGATAAATATTTTATACTTATCCAGTTCATCTTTGTTTCTTCCAATAAATGATTTATCAATATTCTTATATTGTCTTTTTCCACCTTCCACTCCAAAAACTTTGCATGTGTTGATAGCTTTTTTACTTTCGACAAATGGAGATCGGAAATAATACGGATTTCTTGGACTAACAAGTTGAGAAAAACTTTCTTCATTGAAAGATGCAACTTTTCGAATAATTGAGATTACTTCATTGTACCTGATAAATACATCTGCACCTTTTTCCAGAAGAGGGCGTTCTGATATGGCTGTAATTTGGTTTTGTGAATGGGAATAAACCTTACATAATCCTTTTTGATCTCGGTCCCATAAGAAGTAACACACGCCTCCTTCAATGGCAACGCCAGGAAAACAATCATTTGCATTTCCAAAATCATGTATTTCTCTGATATGCTCATCATGAAGCATTTCATCTCTAAATTCATCCAAACCTTTTCCCCCTGTAAACCATCTGGAAGGTATAATCATTGTTAGATAATGAGGCTTTAGTTTTTTTGCATTAATTATAAACTTATGATATATTGGCATAGCACTTGAACCTGTCCCGCCTCCATCACTCATTTGATAAGGGGGATTGCCTATAATCACGTCAAATTTCATATTGAATACTTTATTTACATCTAAGTTGTGGATAAATTGGTAAGCATGGTTTTCAAGTTCAGTCCCACGATCATATTCATTTTGCGAAGCCCCGCAATAGGTACATTTACCATCTTTCCAAGTATGTTTAATACGTTGGAAGATTATATTTCCTTGAGATTTTTCTTCAGGGAACTGATATACCGAAAACTCCCCACTCGGATATTTACTACAATAAACACTTCGACGGGAAAGTAAACTTGTGAGTTCTGTAATAGCAATGCCAAAGAGTTGCTTTGAAAATATATGTTCTATACGCTTTTCAAGGTCAGGAATTTGCTGTTCAAGCCCTTTTATCAGTCTCTTTGCGATTTCCCGTAGAAAAACACCGCTTTTGCAGCAAGGATCCAAGAATGTCGTATCGGGATTTTCAAACAACTCTTGTGGCAGCATATCAATAATCTTGTTAGCCAATTCCGGAGGAGTGAATACCTCATCACTGCTAAGATTTGCTATACACGATAGTACGTCCGGATTATAGGCATTTTGAAACAAGCTATTCTCCATAATCCTGAACCTTTTTATAGTGAGTAATATATCTCCTTAAGAATATTCCGCCTTCCTGCTGTACATCAGTTAAAGGGAAAAGATTACTTTCTTTACCAAGAAGACTTGACATTGTGTAATCGGAACGCTGCATTTGGGTATTACCTATAAGGGTCCATTCAGAGAACACTATAGGAACAGATGTGTCATTGCCTTCATTATCAACACACATTAAAGTCAGAGCATTGCCGTTAATGATATTACGACTGATAATAAATTTTGCAGCCTGACGAGTGTCATCCGAAGATTCTGTTTTGCAAAGGGCAGTATATTCTTCATCCCATATGGAAAAAAGACGTTTACGACATGCTAAAACATTGTCGTCCATTATGTCTATTCCATATAGACTTCCTATTGCCACTATTGCTTGTCTCTCATAATCACGGGGGCTCTTCTTATATTTTCTTCTTAATTCTGCGAGTTTACGTCTGAGTATGGCAGAAAGGAAATTCCCGTCACCACAAGCTGGTTCCAGAAATCGGGAATCCGGTCTCAAACACTCATTTTTTACAAGGTCCAACATTGCGTTTACCTCACGCTCTGCTGTGAATACTTCACCTCGTTGTGCAACTCTTTCTTTAGACTTTATCTGACTCATATTCCATCTTGCTGAGTCTCTCTATGTAAGAGGTAGTATGACAGATGGAATATCCTGGTTATCAACTGTTATTTAAGTATCAAAACTCGAATCTGATAAACAATTTTATGTTTTTGAACATTGTCATGTGCTTTTATTGGCTCTTAAATAATAATAGTTGCTATATTTTGTGTAATTTCGCAACAAATTATGTCTCTCTTACATAGAATGGAGTAGTTTTACTAAACACTCCATACATTCCTACAAATCCCTTAATATCTGTGCGTTGGCCTTGTCCACTACGGAATTATCCAATGAGGCCAGATAAATTTGTGTGGTTGCCTCGGAATCATGTCCCATTCCTTCACTGATAACTGAAATCGGAATGTTCTTGCCTTTGGCTGCGCTTGCCCATGAATGACGGGCACAGTACATGCTAAGAGAAACGGAGATATCGGCCAGTCTGGCTATTTCTTTCAGGTTCCGGTTTATTCCGGACATTACATTCCTGTAATGTTTGTGCGTATCCTTAAAAGGATATTTCAATACCGGCAAAAGATAAGGACTGAGACTGTCTTCCGGGTATTTGCCGACAATCTCCTGCATACATTTTTCCCACCTGATAACCAACTGCTGCCCGGTCTTTCGTCTGCGATACGATAAGAAGCCGTTCTGAAGATCTTTCTTTTTCAGGTGAGCCATATCTATGAACGACATGCCACGGGTATAGAAACTGAACAGGAACATGTCCCTTGCAAATTCCAGATTAGGCTGTAAGGCCAGATCCAGATTCTTCATACGCTTGATGGCGGATAAGGGAACGGCACGCTTAACTGTCTTGTCCACTCCCGTATAGACATGCCTGAAAGGATTGCGCTGTTCCATCAGTTCCTTTTCCAGAGCACGGTTATATACCGCCCGAAGGATACGCATGTAGAATGAACTGGTATTACGTACGGCACCTTTTCCATGAAGGTAGGCTTCATAAAGCTGCATCAAATCCGAATCAATTTCGGACAGCAGGACATCCCTGTCCCCTCTGAACTGCATGAAACTTTTCAGGGTGCAGGAATAATTTTCAGCTGTGCGTATCTTGCCCATCTGTTTAAGACGGGCTATGATGCCTTGCATGAAGTTGAAAAGCGACTGTCCCTCTGTATTGCTTTGAAAAGAAGTGACAATATCATCTGCTGTATATGTCCCTTTCCGATTTTCCAATTGGTGGACAATCATGTCCAGCCGTTTCAGGTCCCACTCCATGCGTTCCTGCAAGGAAAGGAGCAGATTGCTTCTCTCCGAACTACCGACAATGATACAGTTTCCAGCTTCGTTCCACTCATCCGTAAATATCCGGTAATCCGTCTTTAACTGACGGATTACACGGTTGTGGATTATTTGATAATAGATGGTACCTTCCTTTCCCTCTATGGTGGAAGGTCTGAATTTCACTTTGACACTGGCCATAGGCTTACTTTTTAGGTTCGTCCGTAATTGACTTGTCCTTGATGGATTTCGCCTTGCTGTCAAATTCTCTCGCGGCCTGTTCTTTCAGTCGTGCCTGCTCAGTCAGAGTAGCTTGTCTCTGTACCGCTTCCTCGTAGGCCTCCACGTCCTCACGCATCTGTTTTATCCGTTCGTTATTCCGGTTTGGTCCAAAGAGGTTCTCAAGTTCCACAAGTTGTTCTGGGGTAGCCTCTCCTTTCATCTTGACATAACGATATTTCAGATCATTATCGGCCTGCACGTTATCTGTCCTCGCCGAAAAATAGAGAGCCACGGACAGAATCACGATTGTCACGAACATCACGAAAAAACTCCAGAGAGTGTACGGGGATTCTATACTCAGGCTGAAATGATGGTTGATGTTGCTTGTCTTGACGGCATTCTTTCTGATTGTATCATTGGTCTCACAAAACAGGGTTTCCACTTTCTCCTGATTCTTACGCTGTTCATTCCGTATTTCCGACAAGACCTGTCCAAGTCTTTCCTGTGACGAGTTCTTCCTGTCCATGGAAACCATATCGTTCTTGATGGCGACAAGACCTTCGCATACGCGGGTCAACAATTTGCGAAATGTCTCATGACCTTTCAGGACTTCATTCAGCACGGACTCATCCTTTTCCTTTTCATTGTTAACTGTCGGGCTATTACCTTCCGGCAAGGGGACGGACAACCCGTTGATTTTGTTCTCGATTCTTTCCAGGCATCCGAAGATGCTCTCGATATATTCTTCCAATTTCATATTCCTGCAATTTTAATGTTCATGAATAATTTGAATGGGAAAGGACAGGCTACAGCCCGAATCCTTTCCTTCTTTTCTTTTTCCTGCGTCTGCGCAAGAGTTCTTCCTGAGATAACGGCTCTTCGGGAGCGGTGCCGTTTGTCGGGCTGAACAGTCCAGGTCCCGTACTTTCGAGAAGATGGCCTCCGTCCGGTATCTTTTGCTGCACCTTACGTTCGGATTCCTGTTGGGATTCCGAAGTCTTCCAGCCCAATTGGGCATTTAGTCTGGCAAAGCTGAACTCCCGGCTGATTTGTGAAGCCTTGAAGGTCTGCCCGTCCTTGGTGAACCGGATTCCCTGTATGTCCTCCGGCCTTTTTATCTCCCTGGTACGTTTTACAAATTCCAGCCAGATGCCCCGGTGAAGCAGGTAATCGTTGAACTCTTTCCATGTTTTGGAATGCTTCAAAGCTGCCTTGACGGCATTGAAGATTTCGTATTTCACACGTTCCGAAGCATGGAGTTTCTCCACATTAGTCTTGCCCTTTCCCTCGGCGTATGTCAGCCCGTACTTATCCTTAAGCAATTTTGTGGCGATTTCATTACGCTTGTAATCGCTTTGGGAAGAGATTATCTTGCCGTCATATCCGATGCGGTTATAGACCAGGTGGCAGTGCGGATTGTCCGTGTTATGGTGTCTTACAAGAATAAACTGAGTGTTTTTTATCCCCATCAGTTCCATATATTCCCGGGCTATTTTAGCCATAAATTCATCTGTCAGCAATGCCTTGTCTTCCGGTTTGAAGCTCAATGCGATGTGCCCGACAGGCTGTTTTATCTTCGGATTAAGCTCCCGCTGGTAGTTGAAACTGTCCGTTATTTCCCGGATATTTCCCAGCAGTACACCGTCGGAGTCGATGATTTCCGCGTTGTCCTTGCCCATCACGTAACGGATACAGCCGCCGAAGGATTTCCCTTTCTTGATCTTGCCAATCATGACGGCCTCCTTTCTCCGTGCCTATACTGGACTATAATCTCTTTGAGTTTCTGCAGGAGTTCCGTCGCCGTCTTTTGGGTACGGTGGAATCCAGTCTGATGGGACAGACGGGTCAGTTGGTTCAGGTTGTTTGCCATCCCCGTAAGACTGCGTATGACGGCAGTTTCCTCGGCCGAGTGCCTGGCCGTTATCGTCGTCTCAAAGGCTGATACGCGAAGGAATTCGGCCAATGTAAGGTTAGCCTGTCTGCTACGTCGGCATAACCGTTCATAGTCTATCTTGGAGAATTTCACTGTAACGGCTTTGCTGAGTTTGCACACTCCGCTTACCCGGGGACGTCCCCTCGGTCTGTTTTTCTTTCTGTCATTCATATTTTCTTCGTTTGATTTCTGATTATTCTTTTTCTCACAATCTGTGACCACCGGGAGCGGATTGCCTCCACTCTTCGGGAGTGGAGCGAGGTTTTTCGGGATGCCCGAAAGATAACCTCGCTAACTCCCAAAACTGAAGTTTTGTCCGTTGCCCCGTCTGGGCGGTTGTTGGCAGTTTGAATACTGTAATGACTGAAGTCAGTAAGCAAGTCTGTCATTCAGGAAAATGTTACAGCTTTCGCCACTGCTCGAAGTCTTCCGAATAGATTTCAAGATGCTGCCGGGCGATGTTCTCAAGCAGTCCGGAAACACTCATTTTGCGTCCTCCCAACCTGCGGACAAACTCGTCCAGCCTGTCACGTACCTCGCCGCTTACGAACACGGGCTTGCGGTCTTCGATTCTCGGGACCTGAAGAAAGACCTTCCGGTATTCGTCCAGAGAAAGTTTCCTCTGCCTGCTGCTTATGCGACGTTGAGACGCGGGAACGGCTTCCTCTTTTCCTGTTGGCGGTTGCCGGATCTCGGATGTGGTGTCGGTCTGTTCTACCGTTCCTTCTGACTTCTCTTTTCCGGTATCATTCAAGGATGATTCACGGGCAGTTTCAATGCCGCCATCTGACGGGAGTATAAACGACATATCCGTACCTGTCATGGCCTCCCATTCTTCTTTGGTCAATTTCTTTTTTGTTACCATACATTTTTGATTTTAATCGGTTTACTCACTGGTCTCGGTGCGCACCTTGACTCGTTGTCGTGAGCAAAGGAAATGTGTATAGTGAACAGAATCAAGCGAATGGAGATACCGTGGCAATTATGTAATCTCATGCACTATACCGATTGGGCGGTCGGTGCTGCCTGCCGTGATTTGCCGGAGTGATCTCTCCATACCGAATTGTTCAAGCGGATTCCGTTTATGAAGAAGGCTCATTGTATGCAGTTGAGATGTAACATGATGTCATTCCGGGCAACGCATCGTCACCGGTCCGAAAATCCATTGCAGTGTAATTTCTACTGCTTTTATTTGCAGTGGGAACAGAGAAAACGGTCACGTTTCCTGCCGAGAATAGGACGATGAGACATGATGGAATATCGGCTGTAAAAGACCTGTTCTGTTCCGAAAATTTGAATATATGTTTAACAGAAAATAATGAAGACAATGGAAATCATCAGCTTTGAAAAAAGGACTTTCGAGGAGATAGCCGCCAAGCTGGATCGCTTCGTGCAGCGGGTGGAAAGTCTGTGCCGTGAACACGGCGGGAAGGAAACAAGTGAATGGATGGACAACCACGAGGTCTGCCGCAGGTTGCGTATCAGTCCGAGAACCTTGCAGACCCTGAGGGATAACGGGACGCTTGCCTTTACGAAAATCGGAAACCGAACTTATTACCGTCCTGACGATGTGGAACGGGTAGTCGGAAACGTGGAGGACAAACGCAAGGAAGCCCGTTGGAAAGGCAAGACCATTTGAGTGAGTTTCAAGAATAATGTATAACCAATATCAAACACGTATGAGTAATGAAATCAGAGAAAAGGACCACGAGTGGGTAAAGACATTCCACTCGAATTTCGACAGGCTGTTGGCCCTGCTCGAAAAAGTGTTGGAAAAACGGCAACCGTCTGCCTATGGCGATGAGTTGCTGACGGACAAGGAAGTGGCATATCTGCTGAAAGTGAGCCGGAGAACCTTGCAGGACTACCGCAACAACGGAATTCTGCCTTATACGCAAGTAGGCGGTAAGATTCTCTACCGGGCTTCCGACATAGAAAAGACACTGATGAAAGGGTACAAGGAAGCGTACCGACTTAATGAATAAAATCGGTATCACTCTATTGGAATCTGTATCACTTATCAAACAGGTGGTGATGCAGATTCTATTTGTTTTATTGCAAAAGGTAGGGAGAAAGCAAATAAAGTGGGGAGAAAATAATGAGAAGTAGGGAGAAAAATATATATTTGTGAAAAATAGAAGATAATATGCAAACCGAACTTGAAAAATTGATTTCCCTTTATCGGGAATTGGAAATAGACAAGCAGATAGATTATGACAAGTTCTATTTGTATTCACTCATTACTCATTCCACGGCTATCGAGGGATCGACTATAACAGAGCTTGAAAATCAAATCATGTTCGACCAGGGAATCAGCCTGAAAGGGAAAAGTATCACGGAGCAGAACATGAACCTTGATCTTAAAAACGCTTATGAGACTGCCATAAAACTAGCTCATGCACATACTGATATCACTATTGATTTATTGAAAAGTCTCTCTGCTCTTGTCATGAAAAATACCGGACAGGAGTATAAGACTGCATTGGGAGATTTCTCATCTGCACAGGGAGACTTACGCCTGTTGAATGTTACGGCAGGAGTTGGAGGCAAATCGTATATGAATTACAGTAAAGTCCCGGTAAAACTCGCGGAATTTTGCAATTGGCTGAATCAAGAACGAAAAAATTATGCAAGCAAAAGTGTTACACAATTATACGAGCTCAGTTTTGATACCCATTATCATTTGGTGACTATACATCCGTGGGCTGATGGTAACGGCAGAATGGCACGTCTTGTAATGAATATGCTTCAATTTGAGTTTGGATTGATTCCGACCAAAATCCTTAAGGATGATAAGGAGGAATACATCAAAGCATTGGTGGAAACCCGGGAAAATGAAGATTTAAGTATATTCCGGAATTTTATGACTGACACTATGGTGAAGAATCTTGCTTATGACATTGAAACTTATCGTAAATCCATTGAAGATATTCCGGAGAGTGGGGAGAAACTGACAGAAAGTAGGAAGAAAAAGGTGAAAAGTAGGGAGAAAATTATTGCTCTGCTATCTCAAGACAATTCACTAAGTGCAGCTGCCCTTGCCGAGCGGATAGGCATAACCCCTAAAGCTGTGGAAAAGCATATTGCCAAGATGAAGGCAGAAGGAATACTCAAGCGTGTCGGACCGGATAAAGGCGGACACTGGCAGGTCGTAGAAAAAACGGATTGATTTTTCTGGAGGGAGCGCAGTTTACCGCCTGCCCATTTTATTTGTGTTTCTAAAAAACAGCCTTTCCAAAATGATTAAAAAAACAGCATATAGTATTAGGCCCTATTTGAACCAATCTATATGCTGTTTTGTCTTTTTATTCTGACTTTTCCGTCAGTCGCTTGTTTCCGCTGCCGTCGGCTTCCATTGTACAGACGTGAAAGGGAAAAGGTTTTCGGGCTGAATACGCTCTGAAAGAGGAAGATTCTGCCCGAAACGGCATATAGCAAGTTCTATTTAAAAATTATTATCTTTGTCAATTATATTTAGCAAATTATGAACAAAGACTATATAACAGAAAAGAATACAGATCTTTCTTTAGAGGAAATGTATAAAAATATTATGGAGGGTTTTCCATCTAAATCATTTCAGTTATCCTCTGATCTAAATAATAAGGATAGATACAAACAATATTCTGTTTGTGATTTATCTAAGTACGAAACAGTTTTATCATCAAACATTATTATTAAAGATTAGTATTATGCCTAGTTGGAGCGAAATTTTAACAGAAGTAGATTCATATTCCAATGTAGGAGTAGAATTAGATAAAAAGCGTAAAGAATTTTTTGACAAGATACACGATATAACTGGTAGAAATGTAATTGCGTATTATTCAGGATGGCTGAAAAAGCCTGATGCACCACATGTCGGCATTGATGACCAAGATAAAAATGCGTTTATGACTGCTGTCTATAAACTAGACAAGACAAAAGGGTTAGACTTAATTTTGCATACTCCTGGTGGAGATATTGCTGCTACAGAAAGTATTATCACTTACTTGAAAAATATTTTCAAAGGAGATATCAGGGCGTTTATTCCACAAATTTCGATGTCTGCAGGAACAATGATGTCTATGGCCTGCAAGGAAATAATTATGGGGGAACAATCTTCTTTAGGGCCGATCGATCCGCAAATGGGTATATATGCTTGTCAAGCTGTAGTAGATGAATTCAAACGGGCAGTAAAAGAAATTGCAGCTAATCCTGCGTCATTAGGATTGTGGCAAGTCATAATATCGAAATATGATCCTACGTTTTTAACGGCATGTGATAATGCGATAAAATGGTCCGCTCAGTTAGCAGAACAATGGCTAAAAGAAGTTAATCCTAATATAGATTTCCAAAAAGTAAAAGATGTCTTTTTGAATCACAATAATAGTTATTCACATAGTAGACATTTATCTAAACAAGATTGTAAAAATGCCGGATTAAATATTGTGGATCTAGAGGAGAATCCCCTATTACAAGATGCTGTTCTTAGTTTGCACCACTGCTATATGATTCTATTTGATAAATTTACTATTTCCAAAGTTGTAGAGAACAATATTGGAGGACGGTATATGCAAAATTATAATGCAAAATAATCATGTAAGGGGGAGGTAATCCCCCTTTTTATTTCATAGACTTTAAATATATGAAAAATTGGTTATTAAATCTCGATATATTTTTTGTATAAAAAACATTTTTACGTCTCTAAAGTCTTGTCACTTGCCATCTTGTGTAATTTATAATCCATCATCTTAATATACTTTTCATGATTGATATTGGCAGTAACAATCAAAGTCCTCAGAAAACAACGGGCTTTAATGAGTGAAAAGGTTTTCGGGATGAATACACTCTGAAAGAGGAAGATTCTGCCCGTAACGACAAAGCCGTCAGACCTTTTCGCTTTCAATAGAGTCTGTACTAACTTTTATGGACGGCAGAGGGAACGGGCGGCTGTCCGGGGGGTCTTTTGTTCCTGTCTCCGTTTCATCAATTTGTCCATGTCCTCAGATATTTTATCATCGGTTACTTTGGCATATCCTTGTGTCGTTTTAATACTCGTATGTCCCATCATTTTACTTATACTTTCTATCGGGACACCTGCAGAAAGCATCAAGGTGCCGAACGAATGCCTGCTGGCGTGATAGCTCAAATTTTCCTTTATACCAGCCACAATACCTATCTCATGTATGCAGTACCATAACATGTCACGTTTGGGCAATGGGAATATGGGTCTGCTTTTATCCGTTGTGTTATACAGTGCCAATATCTGTTCAGCTATGGGATGAAGAGGTACAAATGATTCCACATCCGTTTTTTTACGGTTGATACGGATGTACTTTCTTCCGTCTAAAGTCGTTTCAATATGTGAAGGATAAAGCCGTTTAACATCAACATAAGACAATCCGGTGAAGCAGGAAAAGATGAAAGCCCTGCGTGTAAGTTCCTGCAATCTTTCCGACATGGGCTGTTCCATAATTCTTTGCAACTCAGCCCTGCTTATATGTTTCAATTTGCCTGTGGGCTTTTTCTCGTAAGGTACATCCGCAAGCGGGTTGAAACGGAGAATCTCTCTGTCAACGGCAATATATATCAGTCTGTTCAGCCATGTAAGACAATGGTTGATGTGACTCGCACCGCAACCTTTTCCCTTCAGGTAAAGTTTGTATTCCCAACCGAAATCTTCTGTAATGTCTTCAAAGGCTATGTCATTCTTCCCCATAGAAAGCAGGAACTCGTGCAGGTATGCCTGAGTAGACTTGGACTGACGGTAAGATGAGGTAGAATTTATCGCTACGGAACGGATTCTCAACCTTTCTCGTTCTTCTTCTCCGGTTTTCAAAAGAGTTACAGGAACAGTCCCTACACATGTTATTTCGTTTTTCAGCATTTCAGCAGTTATCATACCCGTTTCCTTTAACAGGTTCGTGTAAGAAGTTTCAAGCCTTGCCCGTAGGTCCGCAAGAAGACCGTTTGTCCTGCCATCTTTTACCGTTCCGTTTTTGGTATTCCAGCATTCAGGATTGCAATAATATCCGGTAGTAAATACACTGCTCTTGCCGTCAATCGTAATACGGCACATGATGGCTGTTGTTCCGTCAGCTTTGACCTTGCCTCGGTTAATATAGTAGAGAATAGAAAATGTACTTCGCATTGTTTAAATATTTTAAGAGTTATAGAATCAGTTTCAGGTCTTTTGTCGCCTCGATATATTTGTCCATGTCCTCAAAAAGTTTTTTGGGAGTCACACGGGCATATACTTGGGTTGTACCTATATCCGCGTGTCCCAGCATCCTGCTGACAGTTTCAATCGGCACTCCGTTTTCCAATGTCATAAGGGTCGAGAACGAATGTCTCCCCATGTGGTATGACAAACGGCCTTTTATCCCGACTTTCATTTTGATGCTTGTAAGACACCATTTCAAAGCCTGGTAGGGGATGACGGGAAACAAGGTAGCCCTTGTCTCATCCTTGTACTTTTCAATAAGAGCCACGGCTTCCGGCAACAGCTTAACACGGCACAGTTGTCCGTTTTTGCCTCTTCGGTATTTCAACCATGGCGCTCCCTGATCATCCTTGGATAGGTTATCAGGGGTAATTGCAACTACATCAACATATGAAGTTCCGGTGTAGCAGGCGAAAAGAAACATATCCCTGACTATAGAGTGTTCGGGGCGGCAGCCGGTAAGCTCTACATCTTTTATTTTTTCGAAATCATCCTTGCTCAATGCTCTCGGGGGTGTCTCTTTCTGTTTTGGCAGCTGGTAGTGTTCAAAATAGGACTTGTCCGAATGCCCTTCCTTGAATGCGATACGGCAAATCTTTTTCAGTATGGCCAGATAGTGACGTACAGTTTGGACTCCCAGTCGTTTCTCAATTACAACATATTCCTGAAATTCACGTATAAACAGCTCATTAAGCTGGCAAAAGGCAAGGTCTGACACCTTGAATCTGCAATTTATGAATTCTGCAAGACGGTTACGGGTATAAATATAGTTTGGAAGTGTACGGTGGGATATGTCTATCCCCACACGGGACTTCACTTCCTCGATATGCCTGTCGAACAGCTTGAGCAATGTCATTTGGGTATCTTTGCTGCCTTGAAGCATTTCTTTTACATCCGTTGCATTAAAATCATTTTTCCGTTTCACGAGAGAATCAAAGGCAGCGTTTACAGCCAATAGCAACTTGGCGATTTTTGCATTGGTTTCCACCGCTTCTTTACTTTTCCCATTCAACCGACTCTCACGTGAATTCCATAACTCTGGAGTACATGACAGCTTGCAACTGAATTGCGCCATCGTGTTGTTCACCGTTATTCGTCCCATAATTGGAGCCTTTCCGAACTTGTCAAGACCGCTCTTTTTCAGGTAGAGCAACACCTTGAATTTTTCTATTTTCATACGCTTATCCTTTAATGGCAAAATTACCTAATTTATAAGCGTTCTTTGATATGCAAAATATTGACAACCAGTGAATAATAGTCCATTGTGATAACTTCTGTACTCCTCATTGCGTTACCTGTATGCTTCGGTAACTGGACAGCTAACGCTTTGGTAACTGAACGAATACTATAAATCACTTTTTTTTGCGTTTTACTCATTTGGCAGAATTCAGCAAATATGCTAAATACCAACCATTTAAGTTTTATCTACTAATTTCTGTTATCGCTTGCTTTCCTGTTACTTATGCATGTTGCCCGTCATACCTATGCGACAGAAATTACACTTTCCCATGGCGTACCGCTTGAAACGGTCAGCAAGATGTTGGGGCACAACTGTTTTATATAAACCGCACCAAAGTCCGTAAGGATGGAACGTGCCAGTTGCTGTGCAAGATAAGCATAGATGCCAAATGGGAACAGATAGGAACGAAAGTATCCGTCAATCCGGCCATCTGGAATCCTGAAAAAGGACGGGCTGACGGCCGCAGTGAGAATGCCATTACCGTCAACCGGGCTATTGATGATCTGACCAAAGAAATCAAGGAGCATTACAGGCGGATTAAGAACAGTCTGGGATTTATTACGGCAGAGCAGGTAAAGAATGCCGTGATGGGAGTCGGTCAGAAACCGCTAACTCTGCTGGCTCTTTTCAGAGAGCATAACGAGGAGTTTAAGAAACGTATCGGTGTGGATCGTATAAAGGAGAGTTATGATTCCTACTTACGTTCATATAAGCACCTTTCGGCTTTCGTGCAGGAAAAACGCGGCGTAGAGGATGTACTGCTACGTAGTCTTGACCGTGTGTTCTACGATGACTTTGAACTTTTTCTCAGGACGGACAGGAATTTAAGCCCGAAGAGCGTGCATGAACATCTTTACAGGCTGAAGAAGATGACCATGCGGGCTGTCAGCCAGGGAACAATCCGCCGTGATCCGTATTGTCGCCTTCATCCTGAACTGCCCAAACGGAAAAGTCGTCATCTAAAGCTGGAAGATCTGAAGACACTGCTTACAACACCTGTCGAGAAGCCACAGCTTCAGTTTGTAAGGGATATGTTCATCTTCTCCACTTTTACCGGACTTGCCTATACGGATTTGAAAAAATTGAGGGTAAATGATATTACCCAATCTGAAGACGGTTCATGGTGGATCCATATCCATCGCCAGAAAACAGGAACACTGTCTTCTGTCCGATTGCTGGATATTCCGTTGAAGATAATAGAGAAATATCGGGAACAGAGAAAGGATGACAAGGTCTTCAATCTGTATAGTCGTACGTATTTCATTATGCTCGCCCACCAGTTGGGTGAAGTTTACGGATTTGAACTTACATTTCATAAGGCACGACACAATTTCGGAACCCATATAACCCTTTCATTGGGTGTTCCAATCGAGACAGTCGGCAAAATGATGGGGCATATGCGTATTGAGACCACGCAGCTTTACGCCAAAGTGACTGACAGGAAAGTGGACGAGGACATGAAACGGCTGAAAGCAGCCGGAATGGATCGGATTCCTGGTCTGTATGAAGAAGATGTTATTGTCAGGAAACGAAGAAGGAGATTCGGATACCAATTGTCCGACAACAAAGAAACGACCTTGTAAAGAGGCCGTTTCTTTTACTTTTGCTTCATACCCATCGCTGTTCTTCCCTGCATCTTTTATAAGCGTCATCAAGAACTTTTTGTATGTCTGACTCTTTGTATAGGGCTTTTCCCTGCACAAGATAGTAAGGTATCACACCGAGGGTCCGGTATTCCTGCAAGGTACGCCGGCTTACTTTCAACAGCTTTGAAAGTTCCTCGTCCGTGAGGAAATAATCACCGTGAAATGCGGGCCTTGGAGCCGTCCGTATTGCGTCTATCATGCGCTCCATGTTTTCCAGCCCTTTGAAAATAGTATCAATCCGCTGGTCTTTTCTGTTTATAAGATCGTAACTCATGGCTTTCTTTTTTGTGGGTGATAACTTGATTCCAACAGGCTTTGTACATCTTCCGGTTTGTAGAAGAACTTGTTCTTGATCCGGGTGAAAGGCAACAGTCCTTTCTCGCGATATACCTGAAGTGTTCTCTTGGATATTCGGAGAATCCCGCATACCTCCTGATTGTCCATCCATTTTTTCAGTCCCGCGTCTTTGGTCTGACTACATATACCAATGACTTTTTTCTCAATCAGGCTGAGGCGGACAACCAATTCGTCAAAGGTCTGTTTTTCCATACATATAATTTCCATACCGTCATTTTATTAGGATTGAAGACCGAGTTCCTTTTTTATTTTCGCAGGCAGCACCTTTCCCTTTTTGTTCAGGAAGTCCTGGACTTCCGAAGCTTTGTAATAGGTACGTCCGTCAATCATGTAGTATGTGACGAGCTTCTTCTGGCGGTAGCGTGCAAGGGTACGCTTGGTAACACCAAGGAGTTCGCACATATCCTGGTTGTCAAGCAGCTTGTCACCTTCAAGGGCGGCCGTCTGCCTGTTCATGCGGTTCAGTCTGTCATCTATCCTGTCAAACCGTTCCATTATCTGATGGAGCATCATCTGGAATGTCTCCCTGTCTATCTGTATCATAATGAATTCTGTTTTTAGTGTAATAATTCCATTTTTTACACCGTGTTGCGCAACAGGTTTCATTATGATATAGGCCAAAACATGGACCAATGCAGCAAGACACACCCACATAAAAATATATCCCACTGGATTACAGTGAGATAAAAAATAGAAATTCAAAAAGACATGTTTGGGTAACGTTGCAGTAACATTGCAGTTGCGAGAAGCTATTGCAATGTTTTGCGATATATAAGACGGCAAATACCGTTACGGAAACTTTTTGAGGAGTGCAGATTCCAGGAGCAGGAATCAAGAAAATCAGATATTCGTATTCCATGTCCGGAAATTACAGGCAGCATGTAGATGACAATTTCGTCGGGAAGGTGATATACAGACAGTCTGCGTAATATTTCCGTATCTTCACGTTCGGATATTATTGCCTGGAATATGGAATCAGAGGAAGTGGTATCCTTGAAACAGATAAGATCGACCATCGGGTAGTCAGGAGCTATGGAAAATGTGCCGTGCTGTTTCCAGAGAAGGAATCCGTTCCTGTCTTCTCTTATCCATTCCATCAGCCTGTCATCATCCGGGAAGTAACCGTCAATGGTCATTGCGAATACGATCTGAACTTTTGCCATACCTCTATCTGTTATAAATAAAAGCGTGAAACTCACGCTGTTTCGGACGGAGGCTCTGACAAAGCCCAATACAGAAACTTGCATGAGCTCACGCTATTTTTAGGCATAGCATAAGCTGCACGCAAAAGTCTCTGTATTTTCGAATTTGTCAGATTCCCGTCCGAGACGTCTTGCGACTTATGTATAATAGGCGACAGCCGCTTTGCGGCGTCGTCATATTTTATTTCAAAATACAGACATGGCCAATAGACCAGTCTGTTACAAAATTAGTCATTTTGCCGGAATTACAGGCAATTCACTGCAAAAAATATTCATTTCAGCTCATATTTGTTCATCTTACGGTACAATGTAGCAGGATTGATGCCGAGCAGTTCTGCCGCTTTTTTCCGGTGGCCGCCTGTGGCTTTAAGAGCCTTGATGATGGACAGTTTTTCTTCTGTCATGCCATCATAATAGACAGAATTTGCAGATACGGTATTCGTATTGATGCTGATATCCATGCACTCCGGTTCGATGACCGGTTTTTCTGTCAGCCCCTACAGGTATGTACGTGTTTTCCTGCAAGACTCTTAAAAGGACAGACTGTACGGAATAAGGCAGCGTCCCTATTTCATCCAGAAACAGTGTCCCTCCTTTTGCAAGGTCGAAATATCCCTGTCTGGCTGTATCAGCTCCGGTGAATACCCCTTTTGCATGGCCGAACAGAAGTGAAGCCGCGAGCTCCCCGGGAATGGCTCCGCAGTTTACCGCGACAAACGGAGCTTCATGCCTGTCGCTGTAGTTATGTATCATCCTCGCAACCGATTCCTTACCGGTACCGTTTTCCCCCAATATCAGTACCGACATATCGGATGGAGCGACCAGTTTTGCCTGTTTTTCACATTTTACGGCTTGTGCGCTTGTCCTTTTGAACAGATGCTTTTCACCGTTCCAGATAGCGGACATGTGCTTGAGGAATGTATCCACAAGTTCAAGGAGTTGTTCCCTGTGAACCGGTTTCACCAGATAGTCCTTTGCTCCGAGTTTGATCGCACGCACCGCGTCAGGATAGGAAGCGTATTCGGTCATTACCACAAATGGAATATGAATGTGTTCCCGGTTTATCCATTCAAGCAGTTCTATGCCATTTCCTTGAGGCAGTCTTACATCTGAAAGAATCAGGGCAATATTTTCGGCTTTCAGAACTCTTTTTGCCGCAGGTTCATCTATGGCGGTTGTGACAGCATAACCGCAACGTTCAAGCCAGTCCCTTTGCAGTTGGGACAAGGCTACGTTATCTTCAACTATCAGTATTTTCCTTTTCATTTTCCTGTCTGATTAAACTGTTTATCTCATTTTCTGCTGCCGAGACAAGTCTGTCAAGGCTGGCTGTTATTTTCAAGGTCCATTCTTTCATGACCTGATCTCCGGAGCTGTCATCGTGGACAAGGTTTCTGTATTCTTGCAATTCTTCTGCAATTCCGAGCATTTCCCACATGGGAAACATCCGGTGTATTATCTCCTTTATCCGCATTCTATCCTTATTTCTTATTGCTTCCACAAGTTCTTCCTTGTTCGCTTCGGATTCTTTTACAAGCATTGTCAATACCTTGCGTTTGTTTCCGGAATCCGATATGAGCGGCCTGAAATCTATTGATTGTGATTCAGGCTTGTTCATCTTTTCCATAATAGAGGACAGGAACAGAAGCAGTTCCGGGCTTGAAAAAGGCTTATGGATACATCCGGTGAAACCAGCCTTGATGAAATTCTCCTTCTCTTCATCTCCTCTTGCAGTCATGGCAGCTATTGGAATGCTTCGTGAACTGCCAATATTGGAGTTGCGCAGCAGATTGAGCAGGCTGAAGCCGTTGGTTCCCGGCATTTGTATATCTGTAAGTATCAGATCATAATCCTCTTTTCTCAAAAGACAGACCACTTCTTTTACATTTTGGCAGGCATGACAACTGACTCCATTCCTTTCCAGGATGTCGCGTGTTATTTCCATCTGGACAGGATCGTCTTCCACGACTATGATACGGTGTGGAAGTCTTTTTGCCGGATCTGGAAGCGTTGTGCATTTTTCCTCAATTGTTTCTGATATTTCTTTCAGCGGAAAGCTCACCTTGAATGTACTGCCTTCTCCGATTTTGCTTTCCACGGAGATATTTCCTTTCAGTAAGGTTACGAGTCCTTTTGTAATGGAGAGGCCAAGTCCGAAACCTTCAGGACAAATCTCTACTGCTGCCCTTTCAAATGGAGAAAATATGCGTTTTAAGGTTTCTTCGCTCATGCCGATACCTGTATCCCTGACTGTTACTGTCAGAATATCGTTTCTGAATATGGCAAAGAATCCAATAGAACCGGATTCTGTAAATTTTATGGCATTGGACAGCAGGTTGCTGATTATCTGCTCTATGCGATCCGCATCGCCGGTAACGGTAATGTCGGTTCCGATAAAGTCTCCGGATAGCATTATTCCCTTGTCATTGGCTATGCGTCCATATTCTTTTTCGATGTCTGAAAGGAAGGTATTCAAGCGGAATGGAATTTCATTTAGAGTTTCCTTGGCCTCATTCAGGCGTGACAGGTCCAGAAGGCTGTTTACCAGTCGCATGATATGTCCAGTAGAGCTCAGGATGTTGTTCAGATAGGAATTTCGTCGTTTTCTGTCTTTGGTATCCATTGCCAGCTCTGCACTTCCCCGGATGGCATTCAGGGGGCCCCGAATGTCATGAGAGAGCGTGATGATAATCTTTTTGCGTATCTCCAGCATTTTACGGTTATGCAGGTCTGAGTCCTCAAGTTCTTTTCTCTTGCGGTGTTTTCTGTGTATATCCTTGGTTATGAATATGGATAGGAACAAGGCGCATAATAAGGCTGCTGATGATATGATACATATTGTGTCGAATGCTTCTTCCCTAAGTTCAGAAACCCTTTGATGCCGTTCTGCAGTACGCTCCAGGGCGTCTTTTTCCAATTCATTGATCAGTCTGGAGATGTTCCGGTTGAGAATATGGTTCTTATGCTCAAGAGAGTCCGCGAGTGATTCAAAAAGCCGGTTTTGCCTTTCCAGTACCTCGTACATTTCATCCCCGAACTTTCGGATGTTATGGGCGTTATCGGTTTGTCCGGCTTTTTGCTGTATTGATGTTTCTGTTTCCTTCTGTTTCCTTTTCCGGGAAAAAAGGCGGCTCAGAAAATTTTTCTTTTCAGGTTTCGTCGGTTCCGTATGTAATATTGTAGCGGAAGAAGTCATTTTTCTTTCCAGTACCGGAAGCTGACTTGAGAGGATACTGTCCATCTGTGTGAGTACGGAAGGGATATTCTTCAAAGAACGGATATGGTCATGCTTTTGATTGAGCAGGAACTCGACTGTATCAATGCGTGCCTGCTGAAGGGAGTCGGTATATACTTTTCTCAGTTCATCAAGCATGAAGAAGACCCTGTTTTCTTTTTCATTGTACTCTTTTTGGTCCGATATGTCACGCAGATATGCCGATTCGTTGTCCAGGAAGAGTGATACAAGCGCTTTGAATGTCCTGCTGGTCAGTTCCCGTTGTGCAAGCATTGCGTTCTCTTCCGCTTCTGCTTCCGCAAAAACCTTTTTTTCATGCCATAAAGCAGCGATGATTCCTATAACCAGCAGTGCCAGGATAGTGTAACCGGCAAATATTTTTATTAGCAGGGAACCCGAAGGTTTTATTGGATTTTCTTTTTTCGTTTCCATAACCTTGTATCGTGATTTTTACAAAGTTACGGAGGTGACGATGAAGTGATGTTCTGATTACTAACGGATTTTTTCTGATTTTTATCGGACTGTGTCGGCAAGCAGTTCTTTTCTTAACTGCAAGGGAGTTTTGTTAAAATTCCGTTTGCAATAGTCGGAGAAGGTTGACTCTGACTTGAAGCCGTTGTTTTCCGCTACCCGATATAACGGTATCGCAGGATTTTTCAGCATTCCTGCTATTCTCTTTTTCTTCCTTTCACGCAGCCATTGTGATACGTTCATGCCGAATTCACGCTTGAACCGTTCCCGGAATACGGTATTCGACATGTGGCATTTTTTCGCGAGCTCCTCTCCGGTCATATTTGCTGTAACCCGTAAAAGGACTGCTTCTCTGAAACCTGCTCCCTTGAAATCCGGGATATATTTTTCTGCAAGACGGAAATCGGATTCGGTCATAAAAGAATCGTTTGTTTTCATGTGCCGTTTGAATTCGCTGATGACATTTCCGGCCATAAGGTTATACAGGAAGTTCAGGTGCGGATATTCTTCTTCCGGGCTTATTGTATGAAGAATTTTAGCGCAAACCAACAGGCCGTGGGCATTATGGTTTTTGTATTGGTACATGTAGGTGTCAATTACGTAGCCGAGCACTCTGTTGTTCCGACAGAAACTTGCCAGTATGTATAGCGCGGTTTCAGTCTTGTTTTCAAGCGAAGGGCTTTTGGGTATAATCTGCGGATGGAAGTGGACCTATACACGTCCGGGCAGCTGGGGCGGAAATTTCTGGCTGGAAACACTCGGACCAAAGGCTTTCCGTTTCTGGCTGGGGGTGATCTTTGCCGTCGGGATAGGACTGGCTTTGTTGCTGTTCTCTATTTCCGGCAAGTAGCTGAACATTCTTTCCTCAGATGAAACCTGTAAACATAAAAAAGAGATTGAGTATGAAAACAATTCCAATTATGACCTTCTTCCTGTGTACGGCGATGTATGCCCAGGCACAGCTTAACATCGTTCCCAAGAGCGATGGACTGAAAGAGTACACGGTGACAAATGCCCTTCCCTATGACAGCCTGACGAACGTGGAGAAGCGGAGTTTCGCTTCCCTTCCGGGACAGACCCTGTACATGCACGGGGCGAGAAATGATGGGAACGGCTACTGGGATGCCTTCTACACGTCCAACTTCCTTGCCGGGGATGACCGGACGGTGTACAAGGCGGTCAATATCAGTTCGACCCCCGCTAAAGAGGTGGTCGGAAAATACTACGAGGTAGTGAAGGTCTGGACCAAGACAGACTACCTGTCGGCAGGATGCTGCCTGCTGCTTCGTGAGAAAGAAAGTGGCGAAGAGATGTATTATAACCCGTTCAAGTATCCGCTGAGCATGACCTGTTTAGGGTATTATGAGAAACTGAAACGATTTGTCGGACAGACATTCCTGTCACTTGCCAAGGCCGTGGAGACCGAGGACGGCCAGGTCACCACCCCGGCTGAAGGTGCGGAGTACCGTTGTGTGGACGTCGGCCTGAAGATGAACAGTGACGGGGCGTTTCTGCTGATGGAGGGTGCTGACGGTGTACGAGTGGAAGCATTTCCTATAGGCGGTGATGAGGTGTACGAGTTTGTAAGCACGGCACGTATTGCTCAACTGGAAAAACGGTACGGCAAGAAATACGGGAAGCTGATTGCCTTCCGCAAGGTCGATACCGGCATGACGAGGGAAATGGTCATCTCCGCATGGGGTGAGCCATACCACAAATCGGAAGTCAAAAAGGAAGGCAGGACTCTGGAGACTTTGCGCTTTTCCGACGACCGCTGTGTGGAACTGCTTGACGGGAAAGTACAGTATGTGCACGTCTATTGAACCATTAGGGAGCTGGGGCCCAGGAAACAGGAAGACAGCCGTCCGCCTCTTCCGGAAGGTTATCTGGAGAAATTGGAGCAGGTGCGGTACAGCGGACATACTGTCAGGGTTTATACATCCTATTTCCGGGATTTCCAGCAACATTTCAAAGGTCGTGACATCGGAACGATCACTTCCGGTGAGATAAATGACTATCTGCTTTACCTTATTCACGAGAAAAACATATCCTCTTGCCAGCAGAACCAGAGAATCAATGCCATCAAGTTTTATTATGAGAAGGTACTCGGACAGGAACGCCGATGCTACAAAGTGAACCGTGCAAAACGGGAAAAGACACTGCCCGACGTGTTAAGCAAGGAAGAGATAAAAAAGATACTTGATATGACAGCGAAAGACCTGCGCTTCTTCTGTGTGTTTTCCATACTTTATTCCGCCGGGTTGAGAATCAGTGAACTTTTGAATTTGAAACCCGGAGACATCAGTGAGTCACGTTTCATGATCCGGGTGCGACAGGGAAAAGGCAGGAAAGACCGTTATACCCTGCTGTCCAAACCATTGATGAAGAAGTTGGCAGAATACAATCGTCTGTACAGACCGAAAGTGTGGTTCTTTGAACGCAGGCCGGGAGAGCCTTTCACGGAAAGCATCATATCTAAACGTTTGAAGGCTGCCGCACTTGAAGCCGGTATAACGAAACGTATTTATCCTCACCTGTTACGTCATTCCTTTGCCACGCATCTACTGGAGCAAGGCACTGACATTAAGATTGTAAAGGAGCTTATGGGACATAACAACATTAAGACAACGGAAAGATATGTACATATAGCTGATACATTCAAAAGCAATATCAAAAGCCCGTTGGATGACCTGTTGACAGAAGAGGAATAGATATGATACTTAGGAAAAATAACAGCCAAATCGGCTGATAGCATAACATTCAAGGCAAATTAAAACAACTAATATACAGCAACTTACAAACAAATAAACAAATGTAAAAAAATAACGGTAGTGAATGATTGATTTGATAGATTACATAGGAAGGTGTAGTTCCCGGAAAAGCACATATCGCTTGGCGGACTTTTTCAACCGCTGGTGGGACGAGTACGCACAGCAACCTGCGGAGTACATCACCCCCGAACAGTACAAGGCGGTGAACGCTATCCGTGTGTGCCGTACAGCCGCTTTGGGAATAAACACATACGTCTGCCCCGATTGCGGGGAGGTGCGGGAAATCAGTCATAGCTGCAAGAACCGTTTTTGCCCGTCATGTGGCTGGCGTGATACGCTGAAATGGGCGGCACGCATGAAGGAAAAGTTGCTGCGAGTGCCGCACCGCCATGTTGTGATGACCTTGCCGCATATCCTGCTGGACTTGGTGAAGCGCAACAAGAAAGAAATACTGAACATCCTGATGCGGACTTCGGCAGACACGCTGAAAGACTGGATGATGCACAAGTTCGGCTTGAAAACCGGGGTGATTGCCGTGCTGCACACCTATGGGGAAACAAAGCAGCTTCATGTACACACCCACATGATTATGTCGTGGGGCGGCATCGACAGCGAAGGTAAAATAGCCGTTCCCGAACATGATTACGTGCATATCCCCTCTATCCGCAGGGTGTTCCGCTACAAGTTTGAGAATGCGCTGATAGGACTGTTCGATGCGGGCAGGCTGGAACATGACTTTCACGACCGCATGGAGTTTATGGGCTTCATCAAAAGGGTGGCGAACAGAAAGGACTGGATTGTGCATCTGGAACCGCCCATACAGATGCCGGAGCAGGTGATACAGTATGTCGGCAGGTATTCCAAGCGGGCATGTTTGAGCGAGTACAAGATTACGGCAATGGACGGCGAGAACATTTCATTCCGATACCGTGATTATAAGAACTCACCCGACAGGAGAAACCCGGTGGAAAAGGAACTGACGCTGCATTACCGTGAGTTCTTTCCCCGGCTGCTGCAACACGTTCCCCTGCGCTATTTCCGCATCGTGAGGTATTACGGCTTCTACTCCAACAAAGGCAACCTGCCGGAAGAATACTTCGGACGGGATGAAAGCGAGATAGAGGAAGCCGGAGTGCAACAGGCGGAAAGTGAATACGAGAATCCTTATTTCTGCGAGCATTGCGGACGGATGAGAGTTTACAGCCACACTACGGTAACGAGTGGCGGCATCACATATACGGTTGTATTGGAACATTGCGACATACACCGGAAAAAATCGGCATGACAGCAATATGGGATAGCTATGCCCTGCCGTGAACAGAAACAGTAAAATCCCATAAAATAGAAGAAAGGAGAACAAAAAAATGAATGAAATACGGATAAGAGCTGTAATAAAACGAACCGGGTGCAGAAATGAACTTCACACCCCTTTCTGCCGGAAACAGCAGTCAAAAATTGAAGTTCTATATAAATATGTAATAGTGCATGGTGGGTAAAACTGCCTTGAACAAAGAAATGAAGCACCTAAACGGTGCTTATTTCCGAACCATTAGCATCAATAATTAAAATGAAAAAGGATGAAAGCAACTGATATATCTTTCAATGAGAATTATTACATGAGTATATTCTCGGAATATATAAATAAAAATATTCTTCTTAATATATCTGATGAATTAGATGCATCAGAAGAAGAACTGACTGATGGATACAGACAAAAGATAGCAAGTTTTGTAAATAATATGTCTCAATGGTATGGCATAACTTGTGATTCAATCATCGCATGGGTAAAAGATATTTATAATATTGATGTTCACTTGAGTGATATAGAATTAATGGGTATTTATATTTTATTTGAGCAAAATGAACATGAGTTATTTGGTCTGGCTTTCAGGCTTGAGTTTGATATTGAACATGGTTGTGGCATTAAGATAAAGACAAATGATGGCAAATTTGAAATTATCGAAATAGGAAGTGGAGATGTCGCTTTCTGCTGATAGTAAAATATGATGCTAACAAACAGCACTACCGCTTAAAGCGGAACGCTGCCAAACATTAGATACAATGTGAATATGGAAAAAGATAGTTTATTTGAAATAAAAACAATCGAACAGATAAGAACATCTTTACCTCGTTCAAAGAATAAGTATGGTATTCCTAAATCTGTATCATTTGTTTTTCAAGAATTATACAAAGATATTGTAACCAGTATTATAACAACAGAAATCACTGCAGATTATATTCTTTATGGTATGCAAGAAGCATATCAAGAGAATAAAGAGTTTCCAGATATTAGTTATTGGGTACAAGGAACAAGTGATAACGAAATTAGCGAGTGGTGGATATTTGGTGCTGACGGACAAGGAGATTTATGGTTGTTTGATACTCAAGGAAAAGTTTTCTTCTACGATCATGATAAAGAGTGTATGTGTGAAGAAAACTTCAAATGTATGGAAATTGATTTTTTACAATGGCTACAATTAGCTTTCCTTTTTAGACAATATGAAAAATCAAATAGGTACACAAATGAAGATAAAGCCAAATTGAAAAATGAACTATCAAAAATAAATGAAAACTTAATTGATAATCTTCCTTTTGATTATGAATTATGTATCTAACACGCACCTCAATCGCCACAAATGGCGATTAGCTGCCAAACATTACCAACCAATAAAATGAAATAACATGGAAAAAGAATGTACTTCTTTTGAATTGACCTTGAACGATGATGAGCCTATCTTCTCTCGGGAATAAACGTATTGAGAGTTTGAGCAAGAAGGTTCTGAAAAAGATGAACTTCAAGTCTTCAAAAGATTTGGAAAATCTGAAAGACCTGTGTTTTTGGCTGTATATTTATGGTTACACCAATCAGTTTACTCAACTGTATTCAATACTTCTTTCTGTATCGTTTACTGGTAACTGGAATACATGGACACAAGTCGAACAGATGTTGGCTTTAGTCTATTATGCTTCAAGAAAAAGTAAAGATGTTCTGCATGAATCTAAGGCATTGGCGGGAATCATGCAGGCAGAGACGGATGTTGAGAATATAAAGAACCGATGCAACGGTTCACTATTAGAGGGACGAGAGCAGAATGTTCAAGAAAGTATCCAACTTGGGAATAAAACAGATATAAGGGATGCTCTTTATGCTGAAATGAGAGAGTTATTATTGATATATGCTCTCGGTGGAAGTGAAAAATATCCCCTTGAGAAGATTGAGGCAAGAGTAGAGGAAATAAAAGAGAACTTAAAAAGAATGTAGTAAAAAAGATAACAAGCGGCTCAACCTCCCCTGAAAAGGTCAGTTAGCCACCAAACATTACCAACCAATAAAATGAAATAACATGGAAAAAGAATGTACTTCTTTTGAATTGACCTTGAACGATGATGATTGATCCAGAGATTGATTTCCAGATACATTGTGCTGTATATCCTATGAGGAGCGACAGGGCAACAAGTCCATGCCCTCGATATTGGATAACCATAGGAAAAGAAATCATATTTGATTATCCAAAAGATTTTGTTGATAAGGATGGTCATGTATCCCATCATCATGCACATATACCTCAAACTGCCGAATACCCATATTATTGTGATATATCTTTTATTTCAAACTTAATACGGGAATACATAGATACCCCAGTTTCAGATATATTAACTCGCAGATTTGAAGATGATTATTGGGGATTGACCGATATATTTCGGGCTTCAGACAAACGTATAGGAAAACGGAGATTGGAAATATTGCGAAACAGTATTAAAAATCAAGCAGCTCAAAAAATATTAGAATTAAGAATAATCAAATATCAGCTAACAAGCGGTTCAACCTTCCCTGAAAGGTCGGTTAGCCACTAAACATAACGGCCAAGCAAGTAAAATGAATGTTTGGAAATATACCTATATAAAGTTTTATCAATTCCGGCGGGAGACACTTGCAGGAGATTATACGGCAATGTTGTTTGTTGTAGAGCTTGACTTTTGCGTATATTCGGGGATTGTATTTTTGATAGATGGATTAACAGGTTATAATTTAATTCCTTGCTACGGGCTTTTGTATGTACTTATTTTACTTGGTGGAGGTTTTATTCTTTGGATGATTCGTAACCATACCTTGCGTAAAAAGGGAGCTTTTGAGCGTATAAAAAAAGAGGTTGAGGAAGAACCCAGAAAGTTTTTGTGGGGAACACTCTCGTTGCTGTTTGTTTTATTTACGCTTGCATTTGTAGCATCGTCAATGTATTTGTGGTCTCAAAAAATGATACCGGTCTTATTTGCAGTTAAACAATTATGAACGTATGGAAGTATATTTATATTAAGTTTCATAAATTTCGTCGATGGGGGTTGGGTAAAACACTCGGAGAAGATTATGCTGCAATGTTGTTTGTGGCCTCCTTTGATGTGCTTTTGTATTTTGGAATATTAATACTTATCGATAAATCTGTGGACAATGTATTATTAAAAGAATACGAGCCATTGTATTTTGCATTTTATATGTTAGGGATGTTAACCATTGAACGGCTTCGTAACCGTACCATGTGCAAAAACGGGGCATTTGAGCGTATAAAGGAGGAAGTTGAGAATGAACCTCAAAAGTTAAAATGGAGTATTTTGTCCATTCTATATATGATTTTTGTGGTCTTTTTTTTCTTATTTTGCTGTTATATCGGGAAATACGGGTTATGACCTGCCATTTTGCAAAAGGAAATAAGATAAACGGAAAACCTTATGAGGAAACAGGAATATACAGAGCAAGAACGAAAACGACGTTATTATTTCTTCGACTATCTGTTCTGGTTGGGAGAAATAACATGGGAGAATTATCACAAGGTCAATTTCAAACAGCCCAGAGGAAGTGATATGCTGTGGGCCTGTATCACGCTTTTTATATTCATGCCGGCTCTGACCATAGCCGGTCATTTCCTTGATGACTTGGCATTCGAGGTGTTTGGAGTCATTCTTGTAATCGTGTTTTCCGTTTCTGTCATCATGACAGACCGCTTGTTCGGCAAAATATACCCGCCTTCCCGGCGGAAAGCGGTCATGCAGCATTATGCGGGCTGTAAGTTCAGCCCCTTACGGCGCAACCTGTTCTTTTTCCCCCTCTATTTGCTGATTATTCCCGCAATGGTTTTATTAGAAACTGCTCTGAAATGGATAACCGAAATACTGAAATGACAAATAAAAGAAACATCCTTGGCCGATTTTTCCGCATGTTGGTGATGCTGCATAAAATTCCTTATGCGCATCTCACGGAATGGAACAATAAGAGGAAGCACAAGGCGTTAGCCGCAGGAATATACTTCCTGAGCATCATCCCGGAATATGTCCTGTTAGCCGGCACATTCCTGGCAGCAAGGGGACAAGACGGGTACGTGCATCTGGTAAACGTGCCGCAAAAGATTATCGTCTATGGTCTGGTGGGCCTGGCGGTGCTGCTGTCAGCCATCCCTTTGGGATTTTTTGACGATAAGAAGATATGCAAGGAAGTCCGTCAGGAACTTCGTAAGCGTCCCCGTTACTGGAAACGGGCGTTAGTGGTCTATTGGGCGGTTATCGTAGCAATAGTGGTAGTTGTGAACGCAATTTATCCGCTCTTAACACCGCAATTTGTGCAGATAGCCTGCCATGCACAAGCTGGGGAGTGATTGGATGCGGATATTTCGTTTCGCACCGGGAAACATTCCTGTAATGTTGTTTTTGGAAATAATTTTAGATTTATAGATAGACGATATGGGAAACATCAAGATTGAGATTGGAGATTGGGTTACTCAATACAGAACGGGTTATTGGATGGTTAAAGAACTCCATCCAAAGTTTTCGCCTTTTGAGGTGGGAACAGTTCATAAGGGGGACTGGCAGGGATACTATGCGGTTTTGCAGAAAGCATTCGGTTCGACCTTCAAGTTCGGTATCGCATTCGACACCTGTGATGCGTCGTTATGCACTCCGGTTTCTAAAGAACAATTGGCTCGGATTGAAACGTATTTTGAGGAACATCCGAAAGATAAACTGAAATTTGAATCGGCGAAGGTGGTTGTGCCCCCAAGCATGACTACGGTTCATTTGCAGATTGACGATCAGCAGCAGGTCGTCCTCTCCGCTGCAATTGAACGGATGCTCCCAACTCTTACGCTTCCGAAGTTACGTGTCCTGTTGGCAGAGCATAGTCTTGCCGAGGTGTTGCCGGGTGCCGACAACACCTATCTTCACTTGTACGGGTATTCGTGGAATCTTGACGAGAAATTCGATTTTCAGTATTTCGACTATAAGTTTGTACGCAAGTAGGTATTATCGGATCAAATAAGCCACAAAGTTCCTGAATGCCGGCTTGCCCGGAACTCATGTCAACGCCTGTGTGTGCCTTTGCGGGTTCACCCGGATACCTCCCCGCGGCCCGTGTCGGTAGCCACGGTACGATTCATGTACATGGGAACCGGATCAGGAGTTCTGAACCATGTTACGAAAATAAAATGAAAATACGTTTGGCATTAAGGATATTGTGGGGACTATGCTGCCTCTTGCTGTTACTGGTGAATACCGGTGATTATGTGCAGTTCACAAAGCATCCAGAACTTTACCCCATAGGAGGTGAAGGGCTGGGATGGACCTACGAGTCTCACGAAAACCATGCCCTTGCCTGCCTGTTGGCGATAGTCTGGGACATTATAGGGATAATTTCGTCCGCCTGTCATCTGTTCCGGTACAGCGGAAAAATCCTGCTGATACATGCTGTTTTGACGCTGATTATGATTCTCTGTTACTGGCTGTGTCTTTATTGTGGTTTCTACTGCTGATTGTACAGTCCTCTTGCTTTTTCCTGCTTACCGACTGTATATATTGTTGGCATTATCAGAATGTGGCTTTTGAATTTGAGGTGGTGAAACATCGGGGTGTTTGCGGATGAGATTCAATACTCTATAGTCCGGAAAGTACCATCAACAGCACCTCAAGGCAGAATATGCCGACTATCGCAGCCCATATCGCCAATAACCGCCGTCCCGTCTTTTTGCCGGAATATCTTGCAAAGATCTTGTCCTTACGTTTTGCCGTGTACCTGAAACGGCAGAAAAGGAAAGGCGCAGCCAGCAGAACAGGGATAATGACCAAATAGAATATCAAACCGCCTGCAATCCGATGGAACAGGGTCAACAATATCATGGCCATATCAAGATACCAGCACCACATAATCAATGCGGCACCGTCGCCCGGAGACTTTTCACGCCTGTGAAAGGACTCCCCGACAAACCATATATAGTCAATCCATTTCAGAACAGCCATGGCACTCAGCCATAATCCGGCTGTAAAGATACATTTTCTTCCACATTATTGCATGACAATCAACCGATTTCGTTACTTTTGTCCTATATGAATGGAACAGACTGCATGGCATCTGTATATTCTCCACAAGTCAAAAGGGATATTGGGCTATATCCTTGTTCCGTTTGTCATATTGATTCTGATAAACGGACGGATCTACAAGGAAAGCCGCTATGAAAGGTTGAAGGCGGAGTTTGACCGGATGGAAATTTCAGAGAAGAAGAGACGCAGAACCATATTTTGGATTTTTACAGGTATCACCCTGCTTGCCGGATATGCGGCATACAGGCTGTTCTGCCGTTTCAACATGCAGTTCCTGCTGCCTTGACATTAACAAAAACAGATTATCAAATAAAAACAACCCGCATCATGAACAAGATTATCATTTATCTGAGCGCCGTATTGCTGCTGTGCAGTTGCGGCAGTGTAAGACATTATGCAGCGTTTCAATATGACAACGGAGACGACTATGTAAGTGAAGGACTGTACCGCATAGTGGACCGGAAAGGACGTATCGGTTACGCTGACGAGACAGGCAAGACCGTCATCCGTCCCCGTTTTGCCTTCGGCTATCCATTCGAGGGTGGCAAGGCGAAAGTCACCGATTCGGGGGAACGGAAAGAGGTGGCAGGCTCCGGTGGCGAGCACTGGTATTGGGAAAGTGATGACTGGTACTACATTGACCATAGCGGAAACAGGATTGAATAGATGTAATCGGGGCATGATATTGTCACACCCCGATAGGATTCACTTTCATGGTGGAGAGGTTCAGGTACAGCCCGTGATACTCGATCATACCGTTGCGGAACATTTTCCACAGGATGTTGCAGCCGAGCTGTGCCAATGTGGAGTTGATGAACAGGTCCTGCTTTTCCAGGGCCTCCGCCAGTGAGCAGCTCGGTCCCGAGTCTTTCTCCTTTACTTTCGCGTATTTGACATATCGTGTGATCACCTTCAGCGATTCTACCGTTTCGTACAGCTTGGATGCCGGTTGTTTGATTTTCTTCGGTACGGTTCCGAGGATGACCTGTCCCGTATCCTGCGTGTTGCCGAAGTCCATCCAGTACAGGGGGGTCTCGTGGCTTCTGTATTCTGAAACCGGCACGGCTTTCAGTATGTTCCACAGATCGAGACGGGACTTTATGTTGTCCGTGCAGGTAATCGTTATGTTGGCCAGATTGTCCCGTCTGGCGTCCTTCAGAGCTGCCGGATAGATGTCCGGTACCGCCTTCCAGTCGTTGCCGAAGAAGTTGTTCATGCGTGTGACAAGACACTGTGCCTTGTTCAGGCCGATGTCCGAGGGGCTGAAGAGCTGCCGCCCGATATTGGCCTCCGTTACGATGTCGGAATCATACACAGTTATGAACAGTCCGGGATGTCCCAGTCCCCTCAGTGCCGTGTCAAGCCTGGCCAGGCAGGTAAGCACCTGCGAGCCTGTTCCTCCTGCTCCGATAAGGTTTACCGTTACCGGATGCTGCGGGTTTATGAGATAGTTGTCGATGTAGTGTACTCTTTTCATTTCAGTATGTCTTTAAGTTTCATGTCGTTCAGTTGCTTCAGTTCGTCGAGGTTGAAGTCCCTGTCCCGTGCCGCCTTTGTCACCAGCACAAGGTTTGATTTTGTCGGGTTCCCGTTCCCTCCCAGGTGGGAGAATTCCGTCAGCCAGAATTTCCTTTCCCAGTACTGCAGCAGCTTCTCATAGGTCAGGTCCTTCGGCAGATCTATCCTGGCGTTTCCCAGACATACGCTGGAACCTGTCACGTTGAAGAATGGAGCGGCATACAGCACGGTATCCGGTCCGGGAACATTTTCCTTGTAGGCATAGATTCTCATTCCGTGTTCTCCGGCCTCATAGATCACTCCCGGCAGGTAATATTCCGCGTTTTCTATTTTGAGCGCGGGGCTGAAGAACATCATCCTCTTGTGCGGAGGGTTGTACCACACGTATCTCTCGCTGCCCTTGCGCGGGTCGCAATACAACAAGTTGTCGGGTATCTTCCCGTATGGAGTGGTGCTGTGTCTTTCCGAGTATCCCTTCACGAGCGTGTTCATGAATTCCAGGGTTACCGGTCTTCCTTCCGTCATGTTTCCCCGGTCGTCAATTTCACGGATTTCAAGGAAAAAGTTCCTGTCATTCTCCGAGGCATAAGCAATCAGTGCCGCCTTGGGGTTGAGCGGCGTCTTGATTTTTCTGGTCAGTTCGTTGCTGTCTATCATATGCTTTCAGATTGGTTTATACTGTGATGTTGATGAATTTTTCCGCCCATTTGAAGAAACGTTCCGGATAGTCGTCCATGCGGAACAGTTCCTCCGTTTCCGGAGACAGGTCACAGGTGGTGACCGGAATGATGTCATATGTCTCCTGGCTGTAGGAGTTGTAATAGTCGGTGAGATATTCCGTTATCATGTCGGTGCAGTCATAGATGACCCGGATCTGCTTGCTGAGATACATGGGCAGAAAGTCCGGTTCTTCCTCGTAGAAGGGATCGTAGCCGTATTCCATGATGCCGTGTTCAGGTGTAAGGAACTCCAGTCCCTCCTTCATGACAGAGAGCAGTGACTGTTCGTACCCGTCCTTCGGCTTATATCGGTCGATTGCCTTCGGCAGATTCTTGTAATAGGATTTGCGTTCCACCCGGCGTAACAGGGCATGTATCCTGCCTTCCTCATAGGAGTGCAGGAGCCGCCGCCTCTTTTTCCGGTCAGATGCCGTTTCACCCGAATCATCCTCAGACATCAGTGTCAGGGCATAGTCCATGTCATCCTCGTCCAGTACAGTGTTTATCCCGTTCGCCTGCATCAGGTTGTGGATGAAGGTGACGGATATGCGTCTCAGTTCCGGTCCGAGCCTTTCCATGAACTTCGTCGGGAAGTAATACAACGTGAGTTCTCCCCATTCATGACATTTCCAGAGACGGAACAGGAGTCTTTCTTCGTCCTGCTCAATGTTGACATTCATGTCATTGCCTACAAGGTTACACATCTCTTCGTGCAGTCTGGCAATGCTTTCGCCGGGCGTTCGTCCCGGTGTATGTACCGCCTCCTTCTTCATGAGGAGTGCATATCTGAAAAAGGAATCACGCAGGTACTCATAGTTTTCCTGCGTGATAAGATTGTGCGGCTTCCCGTCAGTACCGTCCGTGAACAGTTCCGATGGGGATATCGGCAAGAACGTAGCGTTCAGAAAAGAATTACGGCACCGCTGGGTGCCGCAATCCGTTTCTTTCTTTCCGTGCCGTAATGCACCTTCCTTTCTGTTTCCGCAATGATAAGTCTCGCGAGCTGTTCCGCCTGATATCCGTCCAATGGTACACATGATTTCTTCTTTTTTCTGTTGTCCTTTGCCATATCCTTTATCCTTTTGTTCCGATAGTTGTCTTGAACTCATATTCTGTCATGTCCTCCCTGATGACCGGTCCGTGAACGGTAGCCGTCGTCAGTTCCGGGTACATGTTCGAATAGTAGCTCATGACCATGTCCGGCGAGATGTTCGGATCCGGGTCATGAAGGGTTATATACTCCGTTCCTTTCTTGAATTTGAATGAGCGTGTCATTCCTTTGATTTCGAGTGCCATGTCTTAAACTGTCTGATAAGGTGAATACTTGGGTTCCAGCATGGACTGCGGGAAATCGATGTATTCCTCGTAGTCCTTCTCACTGTATGCGGGATGTTCCTGATCGGAGAGGTACGGTTGCTGTTCGTCCTCCTGCATGAACCGTTCTTCCTGCCAGTCCTGTATTTCAGGCTGCGGCGGATATTGAGGTTGGGAAGGCTGCTGTCCTCCTGTCCGCTGTACGTATTGCGCGTGCGGCTGTATCTGCGGTCTTGCCTGCGGCTGTGGCGGCTGTTGTTGCGACGGCCATATTCCCGGTTGTTGCGGATGCTGCGTGTATGCCTGTTGTGGTCTCTGCGGTGCGGGCTGAGCCTGTCCCGGCATCGGCTGTGACGGTCTCCGCGTGTATGTCTGCTGCGGTGCCGGCTGTTGCGGACGTTGCGGTTGCGGATTTCTCTGTTCCGGTGCCTGCGTGTATGCCGGCTGCTGGGAGTGTGGCTGTTGCTGCTGTACCAAAGGTTCCGGCTGTGCTTCCTGTTCCATCAGGTCGAAGAGGCTTCCCCGGTTCATTTCCGTGTCGGCCGCCTTTATCTTCTCCTCGATTTCCTTCAACTGGGCGGCATTCGCGTGTGCTTTCGCCTGTGTAAGCACACTGACGGCTTCCCGGTGGTTTCTGGCCGCTGTCAGTTCTTCCGCCTTCTTCATCAGTTTCTCGTACTTCTCCCGTTTCTCGCGTTCTTCCTTCGTTTCCTTGGATTTCGCATCCTTGGCGGCCTTGTCCGCCTGTGCCTCGAACTGTGCCATGTTGGAGATCAGCCCGCACGCTTTCTGTATCGGTCTTGTGACTGCCTGCAGGAATCCCGTGTCGAGTTCCTGCGGTGTTCCCGTGACGGTCAGCGGCACGATGTGGTTCTGGGCCTCGTCCTTGAGTCCATTCGACTTGGGTAATGTGGAAACGGTCAGTTGTCCGTTTGTCTTGCGGATGACGATCGTGAGGTCCACGCTTTCCGTCATCATCTGGTGGATCTTCTTGTCACGGGCATCCCTATCGGAGCTGGTGACTGTCTTGTGATGATCGCTTGTTGCATATTCTTTAATTTTTAACTGTGAATACCCGGGCTTTGGCAGCCCGTTGAACTACAAGGGCCCAACGGCAAATGCTTCCGGAAAGGCAGGGTTTTCGGGAAAAATACCGGAGCGCAGCGAGGATGATTTTTTCCGAAACCGCTTGCGGCCTGACCTTGCCGTCCGACAAGAAGCGTTTGCCAACTTTGCCCTGTAGTTCTCGGTTTGCCAATGTCTGTGTTTTTAGTCCTTTCCCTTTTCTTCCCGTGTCATTTCCGGTTGTGACGGATACAAAAAGAGCCGCCCGCTCCCGGACAGCTCCCTTATGCTGCAATGATAAATTCCGTGCATGTTCCATATCGTCAGATTTCAGAAGACCAGAAAACTCAGTATGCACAGAATGATGGCCAGTGCCACGAGAAAACAGGCTATACGGTAGAGGAACCTGAAGAGTCCCCTGAAACAGATGATGGCCACGGCGGTCCATACAGGCGATATACCGTGGGAATAGAGCCAGCTGAATATGATGGCTGCTGTTACGGCCAGCGCGAGTGTCCTTGCCCATCTGCTGTCCGCTATCTTTCTGATACGTTCTTTTGTTTTCATAATCTTCATGTGTTTGGCGGGAATGCCATTCCCGGTTTCAGGGGCTTTCTTGCAGTCCGCCTCCACAGGCAAGGTTTTCGGGAAAAATACCGGAGCCTCGGGCGAGGATGATTTTTCCCAGAAACCGTAAGGCCAGACCTTGCCGGTGGAAACGGGCGGGCTGCGACCTTTGCCCCGCGAATCGGGATGGCTTCATCATTTCCTTTTCCTGCCGTTCCCGTTTTTGGGGAACGAGAGTGTCAGGGTGAACCCGGCGTCAAAGGTGACCGAAGCGTCGAAAGCCACGCCCTTCTTTCCCTTGAATCCCTTGATGAGCCGTGTGGAGCCGGAGGAGAAGAGTTGTTCCAGATGCTGGTCCGTCAGCTCCTTGTTCAGGAATCTGCGGTACACGGTCAGTCCGCACCCTTTATTGTCGCAGCGGGCACTCTTCTCCCTGACGATGATGTGTCCGGTCTTGCATTTGGGACAGGTGAACGTGCGGGCGGCTACCGCCGGAAGGCTGAGGTTCAGGATTTCACGGGTAGCCTTGCGGGTGTAGTCCGTGATGGATGCCATGAACGTGTCCGGTCCGAGTGTGTGCCGCTCTATCTGGAGCAGGGTCTTCTCCCAGCTTCCTGTCAGGGAAACATCCGCCACGAGCATGTCCTTCACCGCATCGTAGATATGGAGTCCCTTCTCTGTGGGGACGATGCTCTTGCCGGAGCGGGCGATATAGTCACGTTTGAACAGTGTGGTGATGATGGCGGCTCTTGTGGCGGGCGTGCCGATACCCAGCTCCTTCACGGCCTCGCGTGCCTGTTCGTCGGCTATCTCCCTGCCGCAGGTCTCCATTGCTGCCAGCAGCGTGGCTTCGGTATAGAGCGGTCTGGGCACGGTCTTCTTCTGGGCCAGTCCGAATCCTGAAACAGGGACCGTGTCCCCTTCGGCAAATATGGCCGTACCCTCGTCGGTTTCCGGTTCGTCGTCCTGCCTGTCCTCTTTCCTGCGTAAGATGCCGCGCCATCCCGGACTGACGACAAGGGAGCTTTTCGAGCGGAAATCCATGTTGTCCAGACGGCACTCCATAAGAATCTGTTCCTTCTCGCAGCAGGGCGAGAACGCCTCCAGCATACGTCCAGCTATCAGCGTATAGACGGCCTCCTCCGCTTCGGAAAGCCCTTCGGGTGCGATGCCGGTCGTGATGAGGGCATGGTGGTCCGTCACTTTGCTGTCGTCCACGCTACGGGTGTTGAGATGCGCAAAGTCAAGGATTCCGGCACTTGTGGCGAATCCGGGCATGGCCAAGATTCTTTCCAGCAGACCGGGTATGCAGGCCATCACGTCGTGCGGGATATACCGGCTTCCCGTTCTCGGGTAGGAAATGAGCTTCTTCTCGTAGAGCGACTGGGCGATGTCCAGCGTCTTTGCTGCGGGCAGGTCGAGGTGCACGTTGCAGTCCTTCTGAAGTGCCGTCAGGTCGTAGAGCAGTGGCGGCTGTTGCAGGGTTTTCCTGCGCTCCACCTTCGTAACCGTCGCCGAAGAATCGGGAGAGAGACTGCGGTAGGCGGTTTCTGCCTTCTGCCTGTCGTCAAAGGTCGCGGGATGGAAGAAGCGGCGGTGTGACGTGCCGCCATTGAGGGTAACATGCAGCTGCCAGTATGGTGTGGATACGAAACTGCGGTTCTCCCTGTAGCGGCTGCATATCATGGCGAGCGTCGGAGTCTGCACCCGTCCGATCGAGTTGTTGGACGAGCCGGAGACGATGGCCAGGGCACGGCTGGCGTTCATGCCCACCAGCCAGTCCGCCTTCGCGCGGCTGTCGGCGGCGGCATACAGGCTGTCGTATTCCGAGCCGTCCTTCAGTTCCTCCAGCCCTTTCCGTATGGCCTCGTCAGTAAGCGAGGAAATCCACAGGCGTCTGAACGGTTTCGTGCAGCCCAGAAAGTCGTATATCCAGCGGAAGATAAGTTCCCCTTCACGACCGGCATCGGTAGCCACGATGATGCTGTCACAGCGGTTGAATACGCTTTCTATGACTTTCAGCTGTTTCGAGGCGGCGATGTCCGTAACCATTCCCCTGTCCGTGCGCATCTGTCGGGAGACCAGGCGGAACGGGTCCGGCAGCATCGGCAAGTCCTCCGCTGCCGTTTTCGTATAACCATAAGTGTCCGGCATGGCCAGTGACACGAGGTGTCCCAGTGCCCAGGTCACCATATATCCGTTACCGGAACAGTAGCCGTCATTTCTTGTATCAGCCCCGACTACACGGGCTATGTCCAAGCCTACACTCGGCTTTTCTGCGATGATTGCTATCATATTGTAAGATAAAAATTAAGCCGTTTCCCGTTTTCCATGCGGAAGACAGGAAACGGCGGTAAGACATCGGTTTACTTGATAATTGCTTCCAGATTATTTGCCCAGCGGTGTCACTCCCTGGATTTCCAGCAGCGGTGCCTCGCCCTTGCGGACCAGCTGGAGCGTGGCGTCCATCACCACGTCCACGCCGAGGAGCACGAGGCTCAGGGACATCACTTTCGTTTTCTCTCCCCTGAGGAGGGTGTCCATTTCGCCGGAGAGTTCCAGCTCGTCCTTCATGATACCGATACCGGAGAGTTCGTCCCAGTTCACTTCATCAGCCTTGAAAGGCATGTCGTTTCCGTTTTCCTTTTTCATATTTCTTTCTTTTTTTGATTCAACATTCATTTTTCAGTAACCTGCCATCAGGCAATGCTCGCACCTTTTGACTTGCGGTTGCCCTGTTCCTGTCGCTGGCTGTTGGCCACCACGTTTCGCTGTGACGCTTCACGCTTGCGGTCAGGATTCTCGTTGTAGAAGTCCAGACGCCCCTGGTTGAAGTTCGCCTTGACGTACTGCGAGATGGTCTTCCCGTCATATCCCTTTATGCCTTCCACCAGCACGGCCTTTCCGCTCTGCAGGTCCGCACGCTGCTGTCTGGTCAGTTCCACGTCCCATACCTTGGTTGGAATCTTGAAATCCTCGCGTTGCTCGAAACCGTCCGGCGTACGGGAGTAGCTCAGGCGTCCCGTTTCCAAATCGGCCTTGATGAAGGAGGAGAATTCCTCTCCCTTGCGGTTCACCATGTCATTGAGGAAAATCACCTTGCCGTCACGGAGTTGCTGCTGTTCCTCCGCCGTAATCTTCACCCCGTTGATTTCGTTGGGGATATAGATTTCGCGTGCGCCTTCCGGAGAGTCCGGGTTGTAGCGGGTGTAGGACGGGCGGCCCGTCGCCTCGTCCAGCTTCACGTAAGAGGAGAACACCTCGCCGTCCTTGCGCTGCATTCCCTCCACGAAGATGGCTTTTCCGGCGTTCAGGTCCTCAATCTGTTTCTGTGTCAGTTCCACGCCCCCGAGTGTCTGGCGGTTGAAGAGCTTGTCGTTCTCGAAAATGAACTCGACACCCCTGCGTTCGGCATTCACCTGGATGAAGGCGTTGAACTCGTTGCCGGACTTGGCAATCATGCCCTCGACATAGACCTTCTTGCCTTCACGCAGGTCATTCTGCTCCTGCTCGGTCAGTTCCACACCCTTGATTTCCCTCGGGATGAAAGCATTCTCCGCTTTCATGGCGACCACCTCGTTGGTCAGCTTGTCAATACTGATGAAGGAAGGGATATATTCCCCGTTGCGTCCTTTCAGTTCCACGACACGTCCCATGTTGCCCGTTTCGAGCAGGTTCTTCTTGTCCTCGTCGGAGAAGATGTGTCCGAAATACGGTCGGTCAAGGTCGGGTTTCTGCCTGATACCGTGGATGCCGAGCACCACTTCGCCCGCCATGGACTGCTGGAATGATAGACGTGCGTCAGTCCTCAGTACGGCCGAGCCGAAGTTCATGCTGATGGGTACTACCTGGTTGGTCTTGTAGCCACGGAGCATCTGTTCGAGCAGTCCGCGTTCCTGGAGGTATTCACGGGAGATTCCGAAATTCTTGAGCTGTTCCCAGTTGATCATGGACTCGTTGTAACGGTACTGGGGGGACTGGGTCTGCGACTGGCTGTCAGCTGCGCCAGCCTGCTGCTGGGTTT
>PPYF01303753.1_pt1 | contig 48679 bp, 49 predicted proteins | sample 1559871 | NCBI WGS metagenome assembly PPYF01 (sample SAMN08240021, study PRJNA423297) | Human gut metagenome, whole genome shotgun sequencing project.
AATATCGGCAAGACCGCCCGCCACGGCACCTATTTCGAGATGCTGGGCAACTTCTCCTTCGGCGATTACTTCAAGCACGAGGCCATTGCATGGAGCTGGGAGTTCCTGACCAAGGTGGTCGGTCTGGACGAGAATCGGCTGTACCCCTCCATCTACGAAAACGACGACGAAGCCTTTGAGATTTGGAACAAGGAAGTGGGCGTCCCCGCCGAGCGTATTTTCCGCTTCGGCAAGGAGGACAACTTCTGGGAGCATGGTTCTGGCCCCTGCGGCCCCTGCTCGGAAATTTACTACGACCGTGGCGAAAAGTACGGCTGCGGCAAACCCGGCTGCACCGTCGGCTGCGACTGTGACCGCTACATGGAGGTCTGGAACAACGTCTTCTCCCAGTTCGACAACGACGGCCACGGCAATTATACCGAGCTGGCCCAGAAGAACATCGACACCGGCATGGGTCTGGAGCGTCTGGCAGTGGTCTGTCAGGACGTGGACTCCCTGTTCGATGTGGATACCGTCATGAACATCACCCACAAGGTCACCGAGCTGACCGGCGCGACTTACGGCCAGAGCGTGAAGATGGACGTGTCTCTGCGGGTCATCACCGACCATATCCGCGCTTCCACTTTCATGATCGCCGACGGCGTGCTTCCCAGCAACGAAGGCCGCGGCTACGTCCTGCGCCGTCTGCTGCGGCGGGCTGCCCGCCACGGCAAGCTCCTGGGCGTCAACCACCCCTTCCTCTATCAGATCGTGGAGACCGTGGTGGAGGAAAACGAGGTTCACTATACCTATCTGCGGGAGCGCTGCGACTATATCACCAAGGTTGTAAAGGTGGAGGAAGAGAACTTTGCCCGCACCATCGACGGCGGCATGGCGATTTTCTCCAACATGCTGGCAGAGCATAAGGCCAAGGGCGAGACGGAATTCTCCGGCGCCGACGCCTTCAAGCTGTACGATACCTACGGCTTCCCCATTGACCTGACCCTGGAAATGGTGGCTGACGAGGATATGACCCTGAACCAGGCGGCATTTGCCCAGCTGATGCAGGAGCAGAAGGTTCGCGCCCGGGAAGCCCGGAAGGCGCTGGGCGATCTGGCCTGGGCGGGCATCGACCTGGGGCTGGACAACACCCCCACCACCTTTGTCGGCTACACCCAGAACAACTGCGACGCCAAGGTTCTTGCCGTGTGCGTGGGCGACGAGGTCTCCGGCACCATTGCCGGCGGCGAAAAGGGCATCATTGTTCTGGACAAGACCCCCTTCTACGCCGAAATGGGCGGTCAGATCGCCGACCAGGGCGTGATCCTCATGGGCAACAGCCGTTTCGTGGTGTCCGACGTCCAGAAGGACAAGGGCGGCAAGTACCTGCATCACGGCAGGATGGTCACCGGTTCCATCAAGGTGGACGACATCGTGGTCGCTTCCATTGACGTGGAGCGCCGCAAGGCCATCATGCGCGCCCACTCCGCCACCCACCTGCTGCAAAAGGCGCTGCAGACGGTGCTGGGCGACCATGTCCATCAGGCGGGTTCCTACGTGGAGCCTGACCGGCTGCGCTTCGACTTCACCCACTATTCCGCGCTGACGCCGGAGGAGCTGGTGAAGGTCAACGCCATCGTCCAGAATTCCATTCTGGAGGGCTACAACATCGTGACCCGGGAGATGCCCGTTGACGAGGCCAAGGCCATGGGCGCCACCGCGCTGTTCAGCGAGAAGTACGGCAGCACGGTTCGGGTGGTCAACATGGGCAACTACTCCATCGAGCTGTGCGGCGGCACCCATCTGGACAACACCGCCAAGGTCGGCCCCTTTGAAATCGAGAGCGAATGTTCCGTCGCCTCCGGCGTCCGCCGGATCGAGGCCATTACCGGCAAGGCGTGCCTTGAGAGAATGGAGCGGAACCAGACCATGCTTCTGGAAGCGGCTGCCAAGCTGAAGACCAAGCCCATCGAGCTGGGCAGCCGGATTCAGGCGCAGCTGGAGGAACTCCGGGAGCTGCGGCGCACCATTGAGGCGTACAAGGCCAAGGAGACCGTGGGCGAGATCGACCGCATTCTCTTCGGCTCCCACAATGTGGACGGCCTGAAGGTCATCACCGCCAGCGTTCCCAACGCCGACACCGGCAGACTTCGCCAGATGGGCGACGTGCTGCGGGATAAGGATGCTTCCGTGGTTGCTGTGCTTGCCACGGTCAACGAGGGCAAGATCACCTTCCTTGCTGTCTGCGGCAAGGACGCCATTGCCCGGGGCATCAAGGCCGGCGACCTGGTGAAGCAGGTATGCTGCTGCTGCGGCGGCAGCGGCGGCGGCAAGCCCGACTCTGCCATGGGCGGCGGCAAGGACGTCACCAAGGTGGACAACGCCCTTGCCATCGTGGACGATTACGTGGTTTCCAAATTGAAGTAATAAGAAAGGCGCTGCCGCAAAGGCGGCGCCTTTTCCAACGATAAGGAGGCGGCAGGATGCGTAAACTGGTATGGTTTTCTCTGGGCTTCGGCGCGGCCTGCTGCCTCTGCGCGTATGTCCTCACGGGAAGCGTGTGGGTCATTATGGCAGTCGCGGGCGGGATGCTGACGCTTCTGACGGCGATTGCGGGGAGAAAGTTCACCTTGTTCCGGCGAATTGCCGCGATTCTTCTTGGCCTTGCCATGGGAATGGGCTGGTTTGCCCTGTATGACGGCTTTTATCTGAGCGCTGCCGGGACGATGGACGGGAAGACGGTGGATGCGGTCATCCGGGTGTCGGACTACAGCTACGAGACGGAATACGGTATCGGCGTGGACGGCACGGTGCAGCTGGAAGGAAAGTCCTACCGTCTGCGGGCGTATCTGGATTTGGGCGAAACGCTGGAACCCGGGGACACCGTCTCCGGCCAGTTCCGTTTCCGCGCCACTACGCCTAAGGAAAGCAGAACCTATCACGCGGGCAACGGCATTTTTCTGCTGGCGTATCAGGTGGACGAGGTTTCCGTTTCGCCCCATACAGACGCGTCTTGGCGGGATATCCCTGCGCGGCTGCGGCACCGGATTCAGGCAATTTTGCAGACTTGCATTCCGCAGGATGCCGCACCCTTTGCCCGGGCGCTTCTGCTGGGCGATACCACAAGCCTGAGTTATGCGGTAGATACCAGCCTGAAAATCAGCGGGATTCGCCATGTGGTGGCTGTTTCCGGACTGCATGTGTCGATTCTGTTCGCTTTGCTTACTGCCGTTACTTTCCGGAAGCGGTTTCTGACTGCCCTTGTGGGTTTTCCGACGCTGCTGCTTTTTGCGGCGGTGGCGGGCTTTACCCCGTCGGTCAGCCGCTCGTGCATCATGTGCGGACTGATGCTGGCGGCGCTGCTGCTGAATAAGGAATACGACGGCCCTGCGGCGCTGGCCTTTGCCGCCGTGGTGATGCTGATTGGCAACCCGCTGGTCATCACGTCCGTGGGTTTTCAACTGTCCGTGGCCAGTGTGGCGGGGATTTATCTCTTTGCGCCGGGCATCCGCAAGTGGCTGGTTTCTCTGTTCCCGGACAGCAAAGGGAAGGGCGTCAGACCCACGTTGATTCGCTGGTTTACTGCTTCCGTGTCCATCACCCTCAGCGCCATGATTTTCACAACGCCGCTGAGCGCATGGTATTTTGGCACCGTCAGTCTTGTTGGCGTGGTGACCAATCTGCTCACTCTGTGGGTCATCAGCTTCATTTTCTATGGGCTTGTGGCGGTCAGTCTGGTGGGTGCGTTCTGGACGGGCGGGGCGATGATTCTTGGAAAAATCGTCGCGTGGCCGATTCGCTATGTTTTGCTTATGGCAAAATCGCTGGCGGGCTTTCCCCTGGCGGCGGTGTATACCAGAAGCCCTTACATTACCATCTGGCTGGTGGCCGTGTATGTATTGCTGCTGGTGTTCCTCCTGAGCCGGAATCGCCGCCCGGGCGTTCTGCTCTGCTGTGGCACGCTGGGGCTGTGTCTGGCGCTGCTGGCATCCTGGGCGGAGCCGATGCTGGACAGCACCCGGATAACGGTGCTGGATGTGGGGCAGGGGCAGTGCATTCTGCTGCAAAGCGAAGGCCGGACATACATGGTGGACTGCGGCGGGGACAGCGACACCGACACCGCGGACATTGCCGCCGAAACGCTCCTGAGTCAGGGAATCTCCCGGCTGGACGGCCTGATTCTGACCCATGGCGACCGGGATCACACCAGCGCGGCGGAAAATCTCTTAAGCCGGGTGAAAGCGGACATCCTCATCCTCCCACCGGAGGAAGGTATGCCGACATCTGATAACGCAGAGGTGGTATACGCCGAACAGGATTTGCTTTTGACCTACGGCAAGACAAATCTGCACATTTTCACCACCGATTCCAATAGGAGCGAAAACGAAAACAGCCTGTGCGTCTTGTTTGATACGGAAAACTGTGATATACTCATAACGGGAGACCGGAGCGCCTACGGCGAGCGGATGCTGCTCCACGCCGGGAAAATCCCGGAGGTGGACGTGCTGATCGCCGGACATCACGGCTCCAAAAACTCCACCTGCGAGGATTTGCTCACCGCTGCCCAACCGCAGACGGTCTGCATCAGCGCAGGAAGGGACAATCTCTACGGACACCCGGCGGCGGAGACCCTGCAGCGGCTGGAACATTTTGGCTGCACGGTGTACCGGACAGACCGGGACGGAACAATTACCATCAGAAGGTGAAACCATGGCAAAAAAAACAGCCCCCGGGGGCAATTTACAGGAACTGAAAACCCAGCTGAAAAGCAAAGACTTGGGGCGGCTGTACATTTTCCATGGGGAAGAGGTCTTTCTGCTGCACCACTACTTGGAGCAGATGAAAAAGCAGCTGCTGGACGCGCTGACGGAATCCTTCAATTTCCACCGGATGAACAGCGAGACCTTCGATTTGCAGACCTTCGCCGACGCCGTGGAAAACCTGCCCATGATGGCGGAGCATACCATGGTTCAGGTGGACGAGGTGGACTTATTCAAGCTGGGCGAGTCCGACCGGAATAAAATTGCGGAAATTTTAGCGGACATCCCGGACTATTGCACGGTGGTGTTCACCTACGAGACGACCCCGTGGAAGCCGGACAAGCGCCTGAAAAAGCTCTGGGAGGCGATCGACGGCGCCGGGCTGATCGTGGAGTTTGCCAAGCAGGATCAGAAAGACTTGGCGGCTTGGGTCACAAGGCATTTTATGGCGCGGGACAAACGGATTTCCACAGATCTGTGTTTGTATCTCATCGACATCACCGGCGGCACCATGACGGCACTGAGCGGCGAAATTGACAAAATCTGTGCCTATTCCGGCGCAAATGAGATTCGGAAGACCGACATCGACGCCGTTACCGAGCCGGTGCTGGACGCCGTGGTGTTCCAGATGACGGACATGCTCAGCGCCGGGCGCTTCGATCAGGCGCTGGTGAAATTGCAGCAGCTGCTGAAAATGCAGCAGGAGCCGCTGGCGATTCTGGGCGCGGTGGGCAACCACTTCCGCCGGGTCAGCGCCGCGCGGACGCTGCTGGACAACGGGAAAAACGCTTCCGACCTGCAAAGGCTCTGCGGCATCCCGGACTATCCCGCGAGAAAGACCATGGAGGCGGCCAGACGGTTTACGCCGGAATTCTGCCGCCGGGCGGCGGAGCTGGTGCTGGAAACGGATTATAAGATAAAGACATCCTACGACGACCCGGAGCGCCTGCTGGAGCTGCTGCTGTTGCAGCTGGCGCAGGAGGGGCGCAATGGTTAAAATCAGGGAGGCCATTGTGGTAGAGGGGCGCTACGACAAAAACACCCTCAGTCAAGTGGTGGATGCCCCCATTCTGGAAACGGCGGGGTTCGGCATTTTCAAGGACAGGCAGCAGATGGCGCTGCTTCGTCGGGTGGCGGAAAAGCGGGGCTTGATCGTCTTCACGGATTCCGACGGGGCGGGTTTCGTCATCCGCAACCACATCAAAAGCGCCATTCCCGGAAAATACCTGAAGCACGCCTACATCCCGGACATTCCCGGAAAGGAACGGCGGAAATCCGCCCCCGGCCGGGAGGGTAAGCTGGGGGTGGAGGGCATGACCCCGGAGGTCATTCTCGCCGCTCTGCGAAATGCGGGAGCCACCATAGAGGGGGAAGAAACGACTTCCTCCGGGGGCATCACGAAGCAGGATCTCATGGCGCTGGGCCTTTCCGGCGGAAGCAACGCCGGAGAGAAGCGGAAAGCGCTTCTGAAAAAGCTGAACCTGCCGGAACACATGAGCGCCAACGCCATGTTACAGGCGCTGAATTTGTTATACACGCGGGAAGAACTGGAGCAAATGCTGAATGAATCCGGAATCGAACGCGATTAAATGGAGAGAATATGGTTGATATACAAGTCAGGAATCTGACAAAATTCTTTGTAATCGGAGAAAATCTGCTGGACGACCTGAGCTTTGAAATTCAGGAAGGGGAGCGGGTGGCGATTCTTGGCCGAAACGGCTGCGGAAAAACCACACTTTTCAACATCCTTACCGGCCAAATGGACTATGACAGCGGCGAGGTCTACGTCAATCCCAACAAGCGCTTAGGGCTGATTTCCCAGATCCCCAAGTTCCCGGCGGGCTACACCGTGGAGGACGTGCTGCGCACCGCCTACGCCGGCCTCATGAAGCTGAAAGCCAGAATGGAGCGGCTGGAAGCGGACATGGCGGGGGGCGCAACGGCGGAGCAGCTGCGGGAGTACGACAGCCTGTCCAACCGCTTCCAGTCCGGGGGCGGCTATGAAATGGATGTGGACGTGGACAAGGTCTGCAACGGCCTGGGCATCCCGGCGGAGCAGCGCGCTCAGGAATTCGACAGCCTTTCCGGCGGCGAAAAGACCAGAGCGAATCTCGCCCGCCTTCTGCTGGAAAAGACGGACATCCTGCTTCTGGACGAGCCGACCAACCATCTGGATTTGAGAAGCGTGGAGTGGCTGGAAGGGTATATTCAGAATTTCCGGGGGACGGTGCTTGCCATTTCCCACGACCGTTATTTCATCGATCAGATCGCCCAGCGGGTGATCGAGATCGCGGACGGCCACGCGGAATTCTACTCCGGCAACTACTCGTTCTACATGGACGAAAAGCAGGCGCGGTTTGACCTGCAAATGAAGCAGTACGAGCAGGAACAGGCGAAGCTGAAGCAGCTGGGCTACACGGTGGAGCGGATGAAGGGCTGGGGCATCAACAACCGCACCCTCTACCGCCGGGCCATGTCCATTCAGCACCGGATGGATCGTATTCGCAAAACGGAACGACCCAAAGCGGAAAGAACGATGAAGGCCAGCTTCGGGGAGCGGGATTTCTCCGGAGACGTGGTGTTCAAGATGAAGAACGTGTCGAAATCCTTCGGCGACCGGACACTGTTCTCCGACGTGAACCTGCTGGTGGAAGGCGGCGAGCGCATTGCCCTGCTGGGGGACAACGGCACCGGAAAATCCACCTTTATCAAGTGCCTGCTGGGTGAGGAGGACTGTCAGGGGAAAATCCAGTTCGGCCCCACGGTGAAATGGGGATATCTGCCCCAGATCATCCACTTTGACCACCCGGAGCGGAGCCTCTACGACACCATGCTCTATGAGAAAAACTGCACGCCTCAGATGGCGAGAGACCGTCTCGGCGCGTTCCTGTTTCAGGGGGAAGACGTGTTCAAGACAGTGGGCAACCTGTCCGGCGGCGAGCAGTCCCGCCTGCGGCTGTGTATGCTGATGGACGAGAAGATCAACCTCCTGATTCTGGACGAGCCGACGAACCATCTGGACATTGCGTCCCGGGAGTGGGTGGAGGCTGCCATCGAGGAATTCGAGGGCGTGCTGCTGTTCGTCTCCCACGACCGGTATTTTATCGAAAAGTTTGCCGAACGCATCTGGCTGCTGGAGGACGGGAAAATCCGGGATTTCCCCTGCGGCTATCAGAAATACCGCTCCATTCTGGAGCATGAAGCCGCCGCAAAACCGGCCGTTTCCGCTGCGCCGAAGCCGAAAAAGGAGCGGGCAAAGGGCGGAACCAAAGACGCGGACAAGCTGGTGCGGCGGCTGGAGCGGGAGATCGAGAAGCAGGAGCAGGTCGTTGCCGACTTTGACCGGAAGATCGAAGCGGCCTCCGCCGACTATCAGGAGCTGACCCGTCTGCTTGGCGAAAAGGAAGAAGCCGAAGCGGCGCTCATGGACCTGATGGAGCAGTGGGAACAGGTGCAGACGTGAAGAATGAAGCTTTGACGGTTGACACAGTTCGACACCCGGCCTATAATAGAAACGATTAAGAAAAAAGGAGCAACAGAATTATGAGTTCTTGTAACGGAAATTGTTCCGAATGCGGCTCTGATTGCGCCGATCGCAAGCCCGAGAGCCTGCTGGCGGAGCTGAACCCCAACGCCAGCGTGAAGAAGGTCATTGCCGTGGTCTCCGGCAAGGGCGGCGTGGGCAAATCCACGGTCACGTCCATGCTGGCTGTCGCCATGGCACGGAAGGGAAAGCGGGTCGGCGTTCTGGATGCCGATATCACCGGCCCCTCCGCACCCACCGCGTTCGGCGTCACGGAGTGTCAGGGCGCGGACGAACACGGCCTGTACCCGGCGCTGACCCGCACGGGCATTCAGGTAATGTCCATCAATCTGCTGCTGGACAACCCCGCCGACCCGGTGGTGTGGCGCGGTCCGGTCATCGCGGGCGCGGTGAAACAGTTCTGGACGGACGTTATCTGGGAGGACGTGGACTATCTGTTCGTTGACATGCCCCCCGGAACCGGCGACGTGCCACTGACGGTGTTCCAGAGCCTGCCGGTGGATGGCGTCATCATCGTCACTTCCCCTCAGGATCTGGTGTCCATGATTGTGGCGAAAGCCGTGAAAATGGCGAACATGATGCACATTCCCGTGCTGGGCTTTGTGGAGAACTATTCCTACCTCCGCTGCCCGGACTGCGGCAAGAAGATCAGCGTCTTCGGCAAGAGCCATCTGGACGAAATTGCCGCCCAGTTCGATCTGCCGATTCTGGCACGCCTGCCCATCGACCCCGCCGTGGCGGAAGCTTACGACAACGGCCAGATGGAGACGGTGAACACGGAAGCACTGTCCGCGGCTGTGGAAGCTATTGAGAAGTAAAAAGAACCGCCTAGTAAATGGGCGGGGCATAAGACAGTTAACAGGCACAGCAGGATAATCTGCTGTGCCTGTCCTTGTATCATGGAATGCGAGCACCCCTTGCCTCTCCCCATGGGAGAGGTGGCCGAGCGAAGCGAGGACGGAGGGGGTAAGTAAGAGTGTAACGCCCTCTCAGTCACCTGCGGTGACAGCTCTCCCAGAGGGAGAGCCAGGGGGTTGTACCCGGTCAAACTGCTAGGGGGCTTTTTTACAGCAGTCCCAGATTTTGCTTCCATTTCAAAATGCGGGTGACGGAAGCGTTCAGCGCGTCAAAATCGATGCGGCCGTCCAGTACGGCGCTCAGCACGGCGTTGTACTGTTCCGCATAATCCGTGGAGCAAAGCAGATCGTTTCCCGCCTGAACGGCCAGCACGGCGGCCTCGCCGGTGCCGTAGCGGTCGGTGATGGCCTCCATCACCAGATCGTCGGTCATGACCACGCCGTCAAAGCCCATGGTGTCCCGGAGATATTGATGGACCGCGGGGGAGAGGGAGGCGGGGAAGTCTCCGTCCAGTGCCTGAACGATGTTGTGGCTGACCAGTATTGCGCCGCAGCCAGCGTCAATTCCGGCGGCGAAAGGGAGCAGATCGCTGCTTTCCAGTTCTTGCAGGGAGCGGCTGTCAACTGCCAGCCCGGTGTGGGTGTCGGCGTTGTCGCCGTAGCCGGGGAAGTGCTTCAGGACGCTGCCGATCTGGTAGGCGTTCATCAGCCTGACGGTTCCGCCGACAAACTCCCCGGTGGTTTCAGCGTCCTGCCCCAGCGAGCGCTGGTACATAAAGGCGCTTGGGTCTTCGGAAATATCACACACAGGCCCCAGATTGACATTGATCCCGAGAGATTGCAGCAGTTGACAAATATCTTCCTCATTGGAAAGCGCCTGAGTCAGCCCGCCGTCAGCAAAGGCTTCCCGTGGAGAGGGGAAGCGCTGAGAGCGGAAGGCGGGGTAGCGGCTGATTCTGGTGACGGTGCCGCCTTCCTCGTCCACGGCCAGCAGCATTGGAATTCTGGCGGCGGCCTGATAGCCGGACAGCGTCTGCCGGAGGGAACTCGGCGTCTGACCTTCAAAATCCTCCCCGAACAGAACAAAGCCGCCCAGATGGTATGCCTGAATGTCGGTCAGCGCGGATTCAGCGTTACAGCGCGCCAGAAACAGCTGCCCGACCCGTTCCTCGATCGTCATGGAATCCAGAAGTTCCTGAATCGGGTCGGGGGGTGTCGTAGTAGTGGGGACAGTCGTTTCCGTGGGATCTGGTTGCGTGGCTTCGGTCATGGGCGTCGGGAGCGTCGGCTCCGACGTCTCAATGGGGGAAGCGGCGCAGCCGGTCAGAAAAAGCAGCATAAGCAAGATGGATAATCGTTTCATAGTTGTACCTCGAAATGTCGGGAATGCGAAGACGGCAAAAGTTCGTCTGGCAGACATTCTAGCACAACTGTCGAAAAAAGTCAAAACCCCTCCGCTTTCCAGCGGAGGGTAAAGTTTTGCTTATTACAAAGCCCAGCCAATTAAGAACCACAACAGCAGCAGAACAATGGCCAGGGGAATATACGCGGAAAGGGCAGCGGCGCTGACGCAGATCACCGTACAGCCGAAGTATCCCAGCAGGAACACAACGCCGCAGATAATGCCGGAGGTGAACACGGCCTTGCTCAGCTGCTTGCCGATGATGTTGGAGAAAAAGAAGGTATACAGCGCGCCGAAAATGGGGTTGACTACCGTCAGAACCACGCTGAGAACAAGATTCAGCAGACCCATCAGCAACGTGACCGCCAGAATGACCAGCAGAATGGTCGGCGCGTAAGTGACCAGCACGTTGGGAAGATAGGTCTTGAACGCCCAGTCCACCAGAATGTGCAGCACCATCGCGAACAACACGGTCAGAATCCGCAGGAAAAACCATCCCAGAGCGGAGTTTCCCCGGGGAATCAGCGTGTCCAAGAGATTCACCAGAAATGCCAGAATCACCAGCGACAGAATTTCGCTGCACACAATGGTCAGCGGCGACCGCTGAAAGGGGATGACCAGCAGATGCTCTCCTGCAAACCGGACAAAGGGCAGGGGGGACAGCAGCGCATCCAACGACCACGGTTTGAAGGTGTAGACCACAATGGCCACCGCATAGATGAACAGAATGCCCATGGCCGCGGACAGGGAGTGGTTCAGGCTGGAGCGCTTGCCCAGAAAAACCCGCCCCATAAATCCCAGAATCAGGGACGCAGCGGCAAAAAACAGCATGAACTGCACCGTACTGCCCAAGCTGATCTCCGTCGGTATGTAAGATGCCGCGCCGGAAATCGCCTTTTCCAGATCGTCCGGCAGATAGGCGGAGGCGGCAGCAAGTACGTTCTCCACGTCGCCGGGAACATAGTCTGCGACGGCGGAGAGGGTAGAGCGTAAATCCATAGGAATGTCCTTTCCCTAAGGTCTATCTAAAGGAAAGCGGCCGCCAAAGTCTGGCGGCCGCGCACCGTTTGAAGATGAGATAAATTACTTGATCTCGGCCTCGGCGCCGGCTTCCTTCAGCTCGGCGACCAGCTTCTCGGCGTCTTCCTTGGAGATAGCTTCCTTCAGGGTCTTGGGGCAGTTGTCAACCAGATCCTTGGCGTCCTTCAGGCCCAGACCGGTAGCGGCACGGACAACCTTGATAACGCCCAGCTTGGAAGCGCCGGCGGACTTCAGGATGACGTCGAACTCGGTCTTCTCCTCGACCTCAGCAGCAGCGGAAGCAGCGGGAGCGGCAACAGCGGCGGCAGCGGCGGAAACGCCGAAAACCTCTTCCAGAGTGTGAACCAGTTCGGACAGCTCCAGAACGGTCAGTTCCTTAACCTGCTCAACCAGAGCAGTGACTTTTTCACTAGCCATGATAAATTTCCTCCTAAAATGATGTGTAGTTAGATGTTTGTGGGGTTACGCGATCAGGCTTCTGCTTCTGCAGGAGCGGAGCCGTCCTTCTGCATCCGGATCTGATCCAGAACGAAGGCCAGGCTGGAGATAGGCGCCAGGAAGGTACCCAGGACAGAAGCGACCAGAGCGTTCTTGCTGGGCAGCTCGCCGAAGCCGTTGAGCTGGTCAGCGGAAAGCACGGAGCCTTCCACAACGCCGCCCTTGATGGCCAGGGTCTTCAGCTTGTTCTTCTTGGCAAACTCGCAGACGATACGAGCAGGGGCGATGGGGTCGCCGGTGGTGGAAGCCATAGCGGTGGTGCCATTGAGAACCTCAGAGAAATCATAGCCGGCATTTTTAGCGGCGAAATTGGTCAGGGTGTTCTTAACGACGGCGTAATCCACGCCTGCTTCACGGAACTGCTTACGCAGCTCGGTATCCTGAGCGACCGTGATACCCTTGTAATCAACGAAGACGACGGAAGAGGCTTCCTTCACCTTGCTGGTCAGAGCATCGACAACGGCCTTCTTGCTCTCAAGAACCTTTGCGTTGGGCATAATTTTCACCTCCGAAAATAAAAAAGTCCTTCTGCCACAAGACAGAAAGACACGCAGAAATTTTATATTCAGCGCACCTCGGCAGGACTTACGGACTTTCTCCACCTGCTGTCTCTGGCAACTGCTATATTCTAGCATGTGGGCGGGAAAATGTCAAGGGAAATTTGATGTATTTTTGAGAAAAAGCGGGAGGACACGCACCCTCCCGCTTATGTTTTGGGTTATGGAATGGTAAATTCGATGTCATGCAGCTGCCAGTCCTGGAAATGGTCCATGAAGGGGTGCAGTTGGGATTCATCGTAAATATCGTACACCGACAGCATAAGGTAGTAGGTGCCGCTGGGAAGCTCGCCGTAGCATTTGCTCCAGTCAATGGTAAACTGACAGGTGCCGTCCATAGTTAGTTCCACTTCGCAATCCGGGTCGTCGGCGTCGATCTCGGGAGTAATATAGCAGCCGTTGATTTTCAGCTGCCCGATCTGCTGGCCGCCGGACTGTGTGCAGGTCACGGTGGCTCCGTGGCTGGTGACGTCGGACAGCTCAAAGGTAAGACCCCAATCTTCTTCGTTCAGGAAACGACCGGTTTCCGGGTCAGCAAACACGCAGGAGGGGGTTACGTCGTGAACATCAGCGAAGCGGTACAGGAACATCTGGCTGACAGGATAGGACTTGCCGTTGGGCGATTTGAACACATCGTATGTCAGCCGGAGGTCATAGTTGGGATAATGGTAGGTATAGAAGGACACGCCGTGAATTGTCTCATAGGTTTCCTCACAGCGGCCTTCCCGCGCGTCCTGACGGGCGCGGAAAAAGATTTCCTCTTCGGTGATATCGCCGTTTTTGAGGGCGTCTTCCAGCCGTTCGTTGGCACGGTTCAGGTAAATGTACACATCCTCGACCCCGGCGTAGCTCATATTCTGATTAAAATTGTTCCCGATTTCCTCCGGGGTGAAGATCTCGGTATGATTGTCAGCAACCTTTTTGACAGTAACATCCAGAGCAAGGACATCATCGCCGGTGTGGGCGAGGTTGTTCAGATCGTCGGCCGCGTCCGGCGCGGCGGCCTGAACTTCGTTGCGGCCGATGGCAAAACCAATGCCCAGCAGCAAGACCGCGGCCAGAATCAGGCCGATTATGGATAGAATTCTTCGTGATTTCATTGGAATACCCCCTTATTGCCTGTTTCAGGAAACGGTAAAACGCACTGTGTAAATCTGCGTGTCGTAGAAGTTCCGCATCAGAGGGTGCTTTTGGGATTCATCGTAAATATCCTTAATCCAGAGAACCAGCTCGTATTCTCCGCTGGAAACCTGCCCATAAGGTTCTGACCAGTCGAAGGTGAACTCGGTGACATCATCTGCCTTGAGAATAACATGGTCTGTGAGAGGGCTGAATTCAAAACCGTCATTTAATAGCAGGTATTTCCCGTCGTGAGACAGCGAATAATCCACAATTTCCAACTGCCCGATCTGCTGGCCGCCGGAGTGGGTACACCGAATGGTCATGCCGGTGGGAGAGACTTCCGTGATCTCAAAATTCAGCCCCCAATCCTCCCGGTCATATATATCCCCGGTTTCCTCATCGACAAAAAGGTGGCAGGGAAGCAAAATCACGTTCTTTTCGTAGATGACCATTTCGCTGATCAGGCGCTGCTCACCGTTTGGAGACTCATAAATGTCATAAAGGAGCCGGAGGTTGTAGTCGGGGTAGGCGAATGTAAAATTGGTCAGGCCGTTCAGGGATTCACAGGTTTCCTCGCAGAATCCCTCCCGTGCGTCCAGCCGGGCGTCGCAGAAAATTTCTTCCTCGGTGATGAAGCCGTCCCGCAGCGCTTCGTTCAGTGGCATACTCTGACCGCCAATATCAATGGTCACGCTGGTTATGTTAAAATTGTAAATCAGCTTCTCGCTGAAATTGCCGCCCAGCTCGTCGCTGGTATATTCAACGTAATCAGCATCGTCGTCGAAGCTGACAGAAAGACGCAGATGCCCCATGGAAGCGGGTTCCGTAGGTGTCTGGGTCGTGCTTACGGTGGCCGGGGCAAGGGATTTCTCATTTGCGCAGCCGGCACACAGCAGTAAAACCGCGGCCAGAATCAGGCTGATTATGGATAGGATTTTTCGTGATTTCATAGGAATACCTCACGCATTTTTATTTGCAGTTGAACAGGCAGCGATCTCGTCCACAGCCGGCTGATCGACCACATCCAGATCAAACCACATATGATAAACAACCGCGTCTTTCTCAAAGAAAATATGGCGGAAATGGGCCTTTTCACCGGTATCATCCGCGATTTTCGTCAGATTGATGGTGACGGACGGATTTTCTTTCCCGCCGTAAAGGGCAATGAACTCAACATTGTCTGTCTTATGGAACTCATTTTGCAGATATGTCATGATCTCGGTGGTGGAGTTTTCATTGCTTAACAGCTTTGGCTTCAGGCTCGTTACCGTGATTCCGCCGATGATCGCGTCGCCCTCATCGGAGACAATATTGCAGCTTTCATCGGTCACATCGGAAAGGGAATACCCTTCCGGCAGATTGAAGGAAAAGTCGGCCTGTTTGACTTCGGCAGCTTTTCCCGAACAGCCTGCCAGCAGGACAAGCAGCAGGGCAAGGAGAATACAGGCAAATTTGTTCAAGCGCATTTTATCACACCCTTTCAAAACAACGCGCTACCTGAATGGTTTGACTTGCGGACATTTAACCGATTGAGATCATGCTTTCCTGAAAATGGTAACGACATAATAACACATGATAAAAATTTTGTCAACAATATTTTTGCTACAAAGGTATTGCGGAAACAAAAATACTGTATTATAATATAGTACAAAGGGAGAGGGATGGCATGGCAGCAGATAACGGACAGATGAGCTTTCGCCGGGGCGTGATGTCTCTGGTGATTTTGGGATTGCTGAAGAAACAGGATATGTATGGCTATCAGCTTGTGCAGGAAACGGAGCGGCAAAGCGGCGGACGAATCGTCACGCAGGAAGGTTCGCTGTACCCTGTGCTTTACAAGCTGGTAGACCAAGGGCTGATTTCCGACCGGAAGGTTCTGGTGGGCAGGCGCATGACCCGGGTGTATTATCATCTGGAACCCGCCGGTGAACAACGCCTGAAAGAACTGATTCGAGAATACGAAGAAGTCACAAATGGTGTACTACAGATTATAGAAGGATGTGATATGGATGGTTTGGAATGTCCATCTTCTGCGGTATCTATGGGAAGTGCGCGAGGAACTGCCGGGCAACAGGAGACAGAAGAAACAAATCCTGTCCAGAGTGGAAGCCTCCGTCCGGGACTTTGTTACTGAAAATCCCAATGTGGACTATGCTGCCATTGAACAGCGGTTCGGGACGCCCCCGCAAATCGCGGCATCCTGTATTGAGGAAATGGATGCACAGGAGTTGACGCTGCAATTACGGATAAGGAAAACGATTGTGCGTATTGTAGCGGTGACTGCACTGATGGCTGTTTTGCTATGGGCTGGTGTGGTGATAACTGCACTGATAAGGCATGTAAAAGCAATGAACGGTTATCTCATTGTTGGAGAGGCCGAGATTATTAGTAGCACGGAATATACGGAGGGAAAATGACATGAAAAAGATTACTTGCTTTTTGTTGACTACGATACTTATGATGTGCTGGATGGCATTCCCCGGAAGTGCGGCGGAATGTAAACAGGAAATAATCCAATTTGAAGATGGAAGCTATGCTATTGTAGAAGTAACTACAAGCGGGGCACGGGCAGCCAAAAGTGTAAATGGCAGTAAACAATACACCTACTGCGATAGCGATGGCGTTGCGCAATGGAAAGCAGTATTGAATGGGTCGTTTACATGCTCCGGAAGCACTGCTACGTGTACTAGTTCCAGCTGCTCAATTACTATCTATGTTTCCGACTGGTACACGATTTCCAAAAGTGCAAGCAAAAGCGGAAACACGGCTTCCTGTTCGGTGACAATGGGAAAGAAAGTGCTGGGGACAGTTGTGGATAAGATGTCAGCTAGCCTTAGCCTGAAATGCGATGCCAACGGCAACCTCAGCTGAATAGACATAAAACCCCCGGATGCATTGCATCCGGGGGTTTACTATATCAGCTTACAGATACTTGGAAGTGGAAACCTTCACGCCGGGGCCCATGGTGGAAACCACGGTGCAGGAGCGGATATACTGACCCTTCGCGGCGGCGGGCTTCGCCTTCACGACGGCCTTCAGCAGCGTGTCCATGTTCTCGGACAGCTTCTCGGTGCCGAAGGACACCTTGCCGATGGGGCAGTGGATGATGTTGGTCTTGTCCAGACGGTACTCGACCTTACCGGCTTTGATCTCCTTGACGGCAGCGGCCACGTTGGGGGTCACGGTGCCGGCCTTGGGGGAGGGCATCAAGCCCTTGGGGCCCAGAACCTTACCGAGACGGCCAACAATGCCCATCATGTCGGGGGAAGCGACGACCACGTCGAACTCAAACCAGTTCTCCTTGGTGATCTTCTCCACCAGATCCATACCGCCGGCATAGTCAGCGCCGGCTTCCTTGGCTTCCTCAGCCTTGGCGTCCTTGGCGAAGACCAGAACACGGCGGGTCTTACCGGTGCCGTTGGGCAGAACCACGGCACCGCGGACCTGCTGGTCGGCGTGACGGGAGTCAACGCCCAGCTTGATGTGCAGCTCAACGGTCTCGTCGAACTTGGCGGAAGCACCCTTCACGACCAGATCCAGGGCTTCGGTGGGATCATACTGAACAGAGCGGTCGATCAGTTTGGCGCTCTGCTGATACTTTTTACCTCTAAACAATGTAATTATCCTCCTTATAGTGGTGATGCGGAAAAATCCTCCCACATTTCCGGGTCAGACTGCCCGGACAAGCAAATATCAATCGACGACGGTAACGCCCATGGAGCGGCAGGTACCGGCAACCTGGCTTTCGGCAGCCTCAAGAGTGGGGCAGTTCAGGTCAGGCATCTTGGTCTTGGCGATCTCGGCGATCTGCGCCTTGGTAATAGTGCCAACCTTGGTCTTGTTGGGAACGCCGGAACCCTTCTCCAGACCGATGGCCTTCATGATCAGCATGGGGGTCGGAGGAGTTTTGGTGATAAAGGTAAAGCTGCGGTCAGCGTAAACAGTGATGACGACGGGAATCTTGTAGCCCTCCATATCCTTGGTGCGGGCGTTGAATTCCTTGATGAAAGCGGCGATGTTGACGCCGTGCTGACCCAGAGCGGGGCCGACAGGGGGGGATGCGGTCGCCTTAGCGGCGTTGATCTGCAGTTTGATAATGCCAGTGACTTTCTGTGCCATAATAAGCACCTCCTGAATAAAATGTGGTAGTATGCGCTTGGGCGCATTTTTTGCGGGGCGCGTTCGCCCCTCCCACGTTCCGATCGAGAAATCGATCCGATGCGTTTACTGGGAAACGACCTCCACCTGGTCAAGCTCAAACTCGACGGAGGTCTCGCGGCCGAACATGGACACGACCACGTTCACCGCGTTGTTGTCAACGTCCACACTCTCGACCGTGCCGGTGAAGGAGGACAGGGGGCCGTCCAGGATCCGGACGGTATCGCCGACTGCGTAGTTCACGATAATCTCCTTCTTTTCCACGCCCATGGCGTAGACCTCTTCTTCGGTCAGAGGGGTGGGGTCGTTGCTGGAAGTGCCCACGAAGCCTGTTACTCCGCGGACGTTCCGGATGACATGCCAGGTGTCGTCACTGTAAACCATCTTCACCAGCACGTAGCCGGGGAAGACTTTGCGGTCATAGGTCTTGCTGGCGCCGGACTCGGTGATCTCGGTGACGGTCTCCAGAGGAATGGAGACGGCGAGGATCTGATCCTGCAGCGAGCGGGACTCTACGGTCTTCTCGATGGTGGCCTTTACAGTGTTTTCATAACCGGAATAGGTATGCACAACATACCATTTTGCAGTCTCTGCCATAACTTCGTACCTTAGTGGAACAGTCCGATCAGGGCGTCAATGCCGACCTGGGCAACGAAGTCGAACAGCCAGATGAACACGCCGACTGCCACGACGCAGCAGGCGACGATGGCGGTGTTCTTCAGCACCTGCTGGGGGGTGGGCCAAACGACCTTCTTCAGCTCGCTGCGCAGCTCGCGGAAGTACTTCTTGACCTTGCCCCAGGTTCTTTTGAACCAGTTTTCCTTTTTGACTTCAGCCATGATTCGGGCCTCCTTACTTGGTCTCGTTGTGAACGGTGTGCTTCTTGCAGAATCTGCAATACTTCTTCATCTCGAGACGGTCAGGGTCGTTCTTCTTGTTCTTCATGGTGTTGTAGTTTCTCTGCTTGCACTCAGAGCATCTCAAAGTGACTTTTACGCGCATAACGGCACCTCCTTAAATACTGCCTCCCTGTATCACCCCGCCCAGAGAAAATTTAGGAAACGGTCAACTACAAATTACCGTCCGAGGCTGAAAAAGGCGCACAAAAAAAGCCCTTTTTCACAGGTAAGGACATTCTATCATGGGGGGAGGGCAAAGTCAACTATTTTTTCTTCCATTTTTGGGGAAATTGTAGTATGATAGAGGCAAAACAGTCAGGAGGAAATGAAAAATGAAAATTATGGGAATTGACTACGGCGACGCCCGCACCGGCGTTGCGATTTCCGATCTGCTATGTACGCTGGTCGGTTCCGCCACGGTGGTGCCCAGCCGCAATACGGAGAAGGCCATCGCTGACATCGTCCGTCTGGCACAGGAAAATCAGGTGGGGGAGATCGTGGTCGGTCTGCCCAAGAACATGGACGGCACCGAGGGCGTCCGGGCGGAGCTGTGCCGGGAATTTGCGGACAAGCTCGCTCAGGCCACCGGCCTGCCCGTGAGCATGTGGGACGAACGCCGAACCACGGTGGAAGCCCACCATATCCTGTCCCAGCACAATTATCACGGGAAAAAGCGGAAGGACACGGTGGACGCCGTGGCGGCGTCGCTGATTCTGGAGGGGTATCTGGCTTACAAGAAGCGGAACGGCTGAGCTATGCCTTAGGCCGATAGCACAGTTCCCGAATCCCTGTCGCAAGGAGCAGGACGCCGAACAGTTTTCTGAGGATTTCCAAATCCATCCGGGTGCTGATAAGAGAAAAGACCGCCGCGGCGGCACAGCCGGTGAGAATGGCGGGCAGGACTTTTCTGAGCGTTACCGCCCCCTGCTTCCAGCGGAGATAACAGGCAATCATGGCGGAGGGCAGAAAAAACAGCAGATTGATACCCCGTGCGGCGGTCTGGGGCATTTCCAGCACCAGCGTCAGCCACAGGATCAGCAGACTTCCGCCGCCGACCCCCAATCCGGTGAGAAATCCCAGCACGGTGCCGACGATCAGCGCAACAGGCAGGCTTTCTAGCAACATAAATACCGGTATCCTCCCCACAAAATCAGAATGCCCAGCCCTCGGTGGAGCCATTTGACCGGGATTTTCCGCCCCCACATGCCCGCCGCCCAGCCCCCGGCGGCACTGCCGAACAGGTATGGAAGGGCGTCCTGCCATGGAACTGTCCCCACGGCGGCGGAGACCGCCAGCGTCACCAGACAGATGGGCAGAATGATGGTGATGGAGGAGGGGAACACCTCGGATTCCTCCAGCGGCGTCAGAAGGGTCAGCAGGGGAACCAGCACCATGCCCCCGCCCGCACCGAACAGTCCGGCCACGGCGCCCGCCGCCAGACCGGAAAGCGCCATGCCCAGCCAGCTTTTCTTTTTCATAGCGAACACCACCCCTTGGAAGTTTTTCCATGGCGTGCGGTTTTATGCAGCTTCCGGAGAATGTGCGCTGGAGCGGCGAAAAAATGCCAATTTATAGTAGAAAAATTCATATCTTTCTGTTAGAATGATTTCAAGAGGTGAGATGAATGGCAACTGTTTTTGATTATCTGAAATGGCGCGGCGACCTGTCCTTCGCGCAGGACCCCCTGAACCCGGTGGACGGGCTGATCTTCTGTGCCCTCTCGTATATCCCCTTCGTCGGTCAGGCGGCGGAGACGCCCAATGAGCCAATCGCGCTGCGGGATGCCGCGGCGGATTTCCTGTCGCTGGACGACTATGAAAGCCGCGTCCGGGCAAAAAACGACGCGATGATGCTCCGCGCTGCCGCCGAGACGGCGCGGTTCGGCGGGTGCAAAATGGTGCTGTACCGGGATCAGTTCGCCCCGGAGGAGGAGACACAGTTTGCGGCCATGACATTTCTGCTTCCCGACGACACGGCCTTCGTGGCCTTCCGGGGAACGGACCGGTCGCTGGTGGGCTGGAAGGAAGATTTCAACATGGCCTTTCAGGAGGCCGTCCCCGCCCAGCTGCTGGCGCAGGACTATGTCCGGGAGGTGGCGGCGGAGTACGTGATGCCGCTGCGTCTGGGCGGCCACTCCAAGGGCGGAAATCTGGCAGTTTTCGCCGCCGCAAGAAGCACGCCGGACATTCAGCAGCGGATTCTGGAGGTTTACAACAATGACGGCCCCGGCTTCACCGATTATCTCATGGGTGACCCCGGGTATCTCGCCATGGTGCCGCGGATCAAGACCTACGTGCCCCAGTCTTCGGTGATTGGAATGCTGCTGGAGCACGAGGAACCCTACACCATCATCAAGAGCAATCAGGTGAGCGTATTGCAGCACGACCCATACTCGTGGGAAGTCATGGGGCCGAACTTTGTGCCGATGCAGTCCATCACGGCGGATTCCCAGTTCGTAAACCAGACCATCAAGGCGTGGATCGCCTCCATGGACACACAGGAGCGCAACCGTCTGGTGGACGCGCTGTTCGGGCTGCTGGGCACGGGCGGCATCGACAAGGCGCTGGACATTTTCCATCCCCGGAACATCCGCACCTATATCAAGACGCTGGGCAACGACCCGGAGACCCGCCAGATTCTCTCCGCCGAATTCCAGAATCTGATGGAAGCGGCGAAGCGGACCCGGATACAGCCGGGGGACGCAAAGACGCTCCCGGAGGGAAAATAAGGGAAATATTGCGGTTAAAAATCCGCTCTGGGCAAAAAGCCTGGGGCGGATTTTGTTATGCTTTGCCAATGGAGACGAGGGGAAGTGCAGTGCAGACTGTTCATTTCACCAAAAGTTCCAAAAAATGCAAAATAACACTTTACAACTTTAGCGTGATGAAGTATAATGCAACCATCAGACATCAACCAGATGCCAATTGAGAAAGGAAGAAAAGAAAATGAAAAAGAGCATTGCATGGATTTTGACCGTTATCATGATGCTGGCGCTTCTGGCCGGCTGCGGCAGCAAATCCGCGAAATCCGACACGGAGTACGTCAAGAAGAACGGAAAGCTTATCGTCGGTATTACCGACTACGAGCCGATGGACTACAAGGACGAGAACGGCGAGTGGACCGGCTTCGACGCCGAGTTTGCCCGGATGTTCGCCAAGGAGCTGGGCGTGGACTGCGAGTTCTTCGTCATTGCCGACTGGGGTCAGAAGTTCTTCGAGCTGGATTCCAAGAACATCGACGCCATCTGGAACGGCATGACCATCACCGACGAGGTGACCCTGAACACCAACTGCTCCAACCCCTACGTGGTCAACGCCCAGGTGGTCATCATGAAGGCCGACGTGGTTGGCAATTACACAAGCACCGACAGCCTGAAAGACCTGACATTCGCCGTGGAGAGCGGCTCCGCAGGTGAGGACGCCGTCAAGGGCCTGGGCATCTCCGATTACGTGGCGGTGCAGGATCAGACCAAGGCCGTCATGGAGGTTTCCGCCGGTACTGCCGACGCCTGCGTCGTGGACATCACGCTGGCCAACGCCATGACCGGTGAAGGCACCAACTACGATGACCTCGCTTCCGGCATCAGCCTTAGCTCTGAGGAGTATGGCGTAGGCTTCCGCAAGGAGTCCGATCTGACCGACGCCTTCAACAAGTTTATGGAAAAGTGCCTCGCCGACGGTTCCCTTCAGGCGCTGGCCGATAAGTACAGCCTGACGCTGGTCGGCTGATAGAATCCGATTAAAGTAAAAAAACAGGCGCCGGTGGCATCACCGGCGCCCGTTGGAGAGAGGTAACCATTATGTTCCTTCCGGTGACAATGGAGCTGCTCAGGGGCTTCTGGGAAACCGTAAAAATCTTTTTTTTGACGCTGGCATTCTCCCTGCCGCTGGGACTGGTGGTGGCCTTCGGCTCCATGAGCCGGTTCTGTCCGCTGAAACGGCTGACGCAGGGGTTCGTCTGGATTATTCGCGGCACGCCGCTGATGCTCCAGCTGATCGCGATTTTCTACGGCCCCGGTCTGCTTTTCGACATTCACATACTGGGACGGTTTGAAGCTGTTATTGTGGCTTTCGTCATCAATTATGCCTGCTATTTTTCGGAAATTTACCGCGGCGGCATCGAGAGCGTTCCCCGGGGGCAGTATGAGGCCGGACAGGTGCTGGGCATGACCAAGAGCCAGATTTTCTTTAAGGTCGTGCTTTTGCAGGTGGTCAAGCGAATTCTCGCGCCCATGGGCAACGAGTTTATTACCTTGGTGAAGGACACCGCACTGGCGCGGATCATTGCCATTTACGAGATCGTCTACGTGGGCGAATCTTACATTAAAAAGGGGCTGGCATGGCCTCTGTTCTACACCGCGGCGTTCTATCTGGTGTTCAACGGCGTCCTGACGGTGCTGTTTGCGAAGCTGGAAAAGAAACTGAACTATTTCAGGGGTTGAGAGTATGCCGATTCTGGAAGTAAAAAATATCAAAAAAGGCTTCGGCGACACCGATGTGCTCAAGGGTGTCAGCTTTTCCATGGAGCGGGGGCAGGTGCTGGCCATCATCGGCTCCTCGGGAAGCGGAAAAACCACGCTGCTGCGGTGCCTGAATTTTCTGGAGACCCCGGACGAGGGGGAGATCTGGGTAAACGGAAAGCTGCTGACGGGGGAGAACCTGTCTGACGATCAGATTCGTCAGAACAGGCTCCACTTTGGGCTGGTTTTCCAGAACTTCAACCTGTTTCCCCAATATACGGCGCTGGAAAATATCATGCTTGCGCCAAGCCTCCTGAAAAAGGGGACCCCGGCGCAGATTCGGGAGACTGCCATGTCCCTGCTGGGCCGGGTGGGACTGTCTCACAAGGCGGATTCTTACCCCTACCAGCTGTCCGGCGGTCAGCAGCAGCGGGTCGCCATTGCCCGTGCGCTGGCCTTGCAGCCGGAGGTGCTGTGCTTTGACGAGCCGACCAGCGCTCTCGACCCGGAGCTGACGGGCGAGGTGCTGAAGGTCATCCGGAGTCTGAAGGGCAGGGACAACACCATGGTGGTAGTGACCCACGAAATGGAGTTCGCCCGTTCCGTGGCGGACGTGGTAATCTACATGGCCGACGGCGTGATCGAGGAATTCGGCACGCCGGAGGAGGTTTTCGGCAATCCCAGAAGCGAAAAAACCCGAAATTTCCTGCAAGGCGCACAGAACGCCCGTGACGGTCTGGCATAGATGTACAGGTTCATTGAAATTTCTTCCTACAATATAAGAAGACACGCCCTGCCAGCACGGCAGAGCGTGTCTTTTCGTCGTATGGTAAAGAACCGGATAGCAGATTATAGAACTTTTTCGCCAATGGTTTCTTCACAAATCCTGATAGTATCGTTTAACAATGTAATAGCCAATTCATTACATAACCTTTTTGACAACAGATTATATAAAAAATCCACCGTAATTCCATCAAAATTACGGTGGATTTGTGTCGTATGGTGGAGCTAGAAGATCCAAATACTAACTTTGTATGTTTCCCTAAAGCTATTTTAGTAACACTTTATTTGCAGTAATTCCAGATATTAAAAATACATTATCAGATGTTGTTGAGTAAATTAAGTGCGAGAATACTTTCTTCTTCTCCGACCAATTCAACATTACTCCACCAAGAGATAATTTTTTGCCTCTCATCTGGTTCAAGTTTCGTTAATTCACTTTTTGCTTTTAAATACCTCTCGCTATCAGTGTCTCCCCGAGCTACATAATAAAGGAGAATATTCATTATGTCAAATCCACAATATGTTGACTTTTTCTGAATTACTTCCTCGAAAGAAAGCGTTGATTCCGTTTCTCCTCGACGTACCATGTATGCTAGATCGGTTCTTGCCATATTCGCAACATGAGGTATTGGGCAACTTAAAGCCTCTAAAAAAACACGTTCAGCCTCTGACCATTTGCCGTCACAGTAAAGTTCGTATCCAATACCGACTTCCTTAGTTTGACTATCCATATACTCAAAATCTGGATTAAATGCTTCTGTATTGTCTATCAAGTTTTCGACCGATATAAAAGATAGCAACCGATAGTATAGTTTAGGCATTTGCTTGTTATCCCTAATTATGAGCATTACACTCGTTTTGGCCTGATCATCAGCAATATCATTCGGCAAAGATAAAAATAAGTAAACCGTTCTTAACAAAAGGGATAGCATTTTTCCACATGAATTGTCAAAAAATGGAATAGTTTCAAATATCTTATGGCAGTACTCAGAAATACAAGAGTTGTCTTTGGATGTTTTACAGACAAGTTCACAACATTGACAGTACTGTAGGATAGAATGACATCTTGATAGATCAACATTTTCGATAGACAGCAATTTAGAAACGATAGATTCGATTTCACAAGGGGTTGTGCACTTAGATAGTATATCTTCTGGTAAGGCATCTAGACTCGCTGTGATTTCCAAAAACTGATCCCATTTTCCATCTTCGGCACTCGCAAGCAGCCTAAAAATATCCCTTGCCCATTTTTCCCTGAGTGTGGAATTGCTAATATGTGGCAGTATTTCAGATTTTGCAAGGTACAGTGACATTGTGTATTCTGAATTATGAAGTATCTCTGCTAAAGTTTCCGCTTCTGCTATATAGGGGATTGCAGCATCTGAGCAGACAGCTCTGCTTAGCTCACATAAGACCCGGTATCGCAAGAAGACAAAATCTTTGTCATCTGAGGTAGATGTACAGCGATGCAACACATCTTTCAGGATGTTTATTCTTGCATCTCGGCTCAAAAAATCAGATTTAATGCAAAGAGTAGTTAGGGCCTATCTGAAAACTCAAACCTCATATATAAATTGCACAAAATCCAAAAATGCAGTAGAATAAAAGAAAAAGCATAGGGGTGATCTTATGGCAGCAAGGCGATACGAGCTGACCGATACCCAGTGGGACAGGATCAAGGATCTGATTCCGCGGGCCAAGACCGGCAGACCACCAAAGGATGACAGGACGATGCTCAATGCCATGCTCTGGCTGGCCAGAAGCGGCGCGGCCTGGGCGGATATCCCCGCACGGTTTGGGCCACATCAGACCGTTTACAGCCGATTCTGCAAGTGGCGTGACGACGGAACCCTTTTGCGCATTTTTCAGGAATTGAATGCGGATGCGGACTATGAGAACCTGTGTATCGACAGCACGAGCATCAAAGCACATCCGCAGAGTGCGGGTGCAAAAAGGGGGCTGTAAATTCGGAAAACAACCAGTTTATCGGTGTAAGTCATGGTGGAAAGACTACAAAAATCCATGCTGTTGTGGATGCATTGGGAAATCCCGTCCACTTTCTGCTTACCGGCGGAAACATCTTTGATGCCAGTGTCGCCGTCGATCTGCTTTCGGAAGTGAAAATTTCCGGAAGCAACATTCTGGGTGATAAAGCATACGGAACAAAGTCCATTCGCGCCTACATCTCGGAGCAGGGAGCATCGTATACGATCCCACCCAAAAGCAATGTGATCGAGCCTTGGTTTTGTGATTTCCACACTTATAAGGAACGCCACCTGATTGAGTGTTTCTTCAATAAACTCAAAGTTTTTCGCAGGGTCGCTACACGCTATGATAAGCTTGCTGTGTCCTTTCTCGCGTTTGTCCATCTCGCTTCCATTTGGATTTTGTTGAAATAGCACAAGAATATTGCGTTTTCAGATACGCTCTAATTCAATTAGTAATAGTCGGCAATCTGATTGTGCTAATGCTAAAACTTTGTCGAATAATTCAAATGCTTTATCCTTTTCAGAATACCTAAAGTGAATAAAAAGAATTGAACGTAACGTGGCTATTAAACTCTTCGAGTTATTTAGCAAATGCAAATTATTTTCAATAAACTGTAACGATGATAAGTGGAACTGCAAACGTTGTTCAAAGGATGGAATTATGTTTTCATCACGAATAAATTCTCTTATCAGGGATACACTGACGAATTCGGCATTGCCTTCATTTAAAGAGAGCTTACATAATTCTTGAAGAACACTATTTGCTTCAACGTAGTCTTTTGCAATATATAGCGTTTCTAATCGCTGGACCAACTGCTCAAAGGAATCATCACTCTGTAAAATTCTTAGGCGTTGTGTCCAATGACGAAGATGTAATACATCCTCATTTTGAGGAAGGACAGATTTGATTTTTTTGGAATAATACAAATGTGGATTTGTAAAAATAAGAGGCGCCTTTAACTGAAAAGTAGATATAATCCGTTTAAAGAACATTGTTGCATCTATGACATTGACATTGCACGTATTATCCCATAGATTTTCACACTTTTCTTCGCAATTATTATTCTCAAGTTTGGGGACAACAAAAATTACGCTGTCACTTTGCTTAATCCATTCTGGCAAATTTGAATAACATTGTTCATCGTAGCAAATCCAAATGTATTGAAGTGGAGTTGCAAAAGAGAGACGCTCTTTTAGGCACCGCATGATGACATCGTTTTCCCATCCACTATAACCTACAATAATTGGAGCTTGATTAGAAAGAAAGGAGGACAGCACTCGTGCAGAACTAATAGTGTCAGATTGGGTAGCTACATTATCAATTTCTTTTTCCAAATTTGCGCAATCGTAAAAATTGTAAGTTCCATGAACGTGGACTACTTGAATATCCTTGGTTTGGTTGCTTACAACCAAATTATCCATTGCATTTTCTGCGCAAAAGAAATTTTTAGTGCCCATCAAGTCCAGCGCTTTTTTTATGCTGTCATCAAAATTAGTCGTGAATACTGTATTTGCAAATTCTCCAGAGTGCAGAATTTGAGCAAGCATAAGATTTGCAGAGGAAATTTTAGATTTACTACACAATTTTCTAAACAATTGACTGCGGTCTATACGGTTAGGATATGCATACTCAATCCATGAGGAGTAATATTTCATGCCATTGTTAGCAAATTGCTTTGAAGTTTCATCATAGAGTGAAAAAACTTCCGGGTCCATTTCCCGAATCGTATTTTTACAGATTTCGACAATACCAGAAGCAGCCGGAATTTCCGGAACCGAAATACCAGCGCCAACAATAAAAAAATAGGGAAAATACGGATTGTTCCTATGAAGGTACATCGTGGTTTTTATAGTTCTTAACGCATAATCCAAATCATGAGTCATAGTTTGGCCTCCAGAATTATCGTTTGTTTTAAGTATATCACATTATGTCGAGTTGTGCAATAATTATGAAAGCCGCTATATGAACACTATCGTAATTGGTTACTCAAAATAAATTGGAGATTTCATCCCACTTAATTATCATTCAGGCCGAAAGGTATTGAGTATAACTTTCTTTTATATAATTGTTCGTATTCCAATACCTCCTGCTTGTCCCTCTTAAGAGGAAACACTTCAAGAATAGAATACTGAAAATTATAGCAATAATCAGGATCGGCGGTGATAAGCTCTACAAGGCGCTTATTACCGCCGTGTTTTGTTCGCGCGTACTCACTCCATCTACCCCAGATACCACCTTCCAAGCCACTGGCTGAGCCGACATAATGCTTGCCTGTTTTGGCATCTGTGATAAGGTAGACTCCTGCAACGGCTGAAAGTTTGTCCTCCCATTCCTTGTAGGCGGCTTTATTATAGACAATTTTTCGGAGTGTGTCGAACGAAAGCAGGACTTTATCATAACTGATGAACTCGACTTCCGATACCGCTGGCCGGATTTCTAGAATTTCCTTGTCAGTCGTCCCATTTTGGCACCAATTGATTGTGCCTTTTCCCCAATCAATTACAAGCCTGTTCTTTAATTCTGCAAGGATGTCTGTTGCCTCCAAGTGGAAGATTACGTAATCAGTACTTGCATCCAATTCGATTGAGAAGTTGACGGGGAGTTTAGAAACGTCGTATTTAGAAAATCCGTTGACTTTATAACAGCCGAGGAAAACGCCATTTGTTCCTTCTGTTCCCAAAAAGCTTATAACATAATCGCAGTTTTTGAAGCGAGAAGGTCGTTGGATCATCTGATATGTTTCGATTTGTCCCTGATTATAATATGCAGCGATTTCTCCATTGCTTAAATTGTGGCGAATCAGCCTTGTCCGTTCCAAATTGATTCCTTTATATGCCAATAGTTCTTGAAGTTTCATAATATCCCTCTCTCCAAATTTTTAGTAGTTCACCTCTATTTTAATGCATTTCCTGAAAAGGAGCAAGACAATTTACACATAAATATTTAAGTGCAAAAATGAAATATATCCTACACGCTAAAAATCAACTATACTACCGTCGAGGGGTGATTAAAAATGTTCAAGGTGAACAAGCCCGAGATGGTAAATAAAACGTTTCGGATGCCAGCGGAGTTGGTTGAGCGGTTGAATATTGTAGCACAGGAACAAAAGGTTTCATTGAATAACCTTGTATGTCAATGCTGCGAATACGCTCTAAGCAATATGTCAGAAACACCAGAAGACACAAAATAACGGCTGTGCCACCAAAAGTGACATAGCCGCTATTTTTTTGACCGGTAAAAAGGTTATTTAGGCTAAAAATCGTTTATTACCTTAATAACCTTTTTACCGCCTATTTATCATTGAAGAAGTTTGGATTCAATAGATAGGTATTGGCACGAGGGCGTCCACCGGTGGGGGCTGGGTGCGTTCTCTCTTTCAGGTATCCGAATTCTATCAAAATATCCAGTATAGGATTCAGATCATCCACTCTCTGGAAACTGCCCCGGCAAAGACGGAAAATCTGGTATTTTGAGAGTTCTCGCTTCTCCTGATTTTGAAGTTTTTTGGTTACGTGCTTTGCCAGCTGCATGTCTTTATCAGTCCCCAGAAGGTTATGGACGCATTTTGCATGGTGAAGAAAATATTTTGAAATTGCAATCGCCTGCTGCACCGTTTCGGAAGATAGCGATGTTTCACTGGGAGCGTTGGAATTTTTTGCACAATGCAGCATACCAGCAATTCGGAGCATATTGCCAAGTAGCTTTGCACCCCAGCTCTCCATATATTCCAGTTCATCAACCAGCTTTGGCTCAAGCCAGTCGTGAAAGCGGATTACTTCGTTTTGAGCAGAAGGAGATAAATTGATTATGGGTAAGATACAGGGAATGGAGGTAAGTTGACTTCATTGAAGGGCAACGGCGCTTTCCATTTTGGAACAATGAGTTCGTTCTTTAACTTGAAAATTGCTTCTGATTGGGATAATCCCTCTGCATGAATAAGATAGTCGATAATGCTGCCGCCCACGTTTTTTGAGTGGCAATAGAATGTATTGGTAGTTGGAACATACATTAGGTTGTCGTGGTGACCGCAGATTTCACAGTTCTGAAAGACAACGTTGCCATTGCTTTTCCGGAAATCTCCGTTTCGTTTTTTCAGATACTCCAAAAAATCAAAGCTTCGTACTGCTTCATCCAGCTCTAAATCCGAACGTCCGCTAAGGTGGCTAGGAGGATCGAAATCATGATTTTTATTCTGGCTGGGTAAATGAATGTTTCGGATAGATTCCCACGAAATACGTGCGCTCTCGCTGAGCAGGATGACACGTTTATTCGTGCCGTGGAAAATACGGTCGGCATTCACGCAGCTCTTATCACTTTGAGGGAATAGCTTTACAAGTGTCTCTATGATTCTCTTGCGTACAGCTTCGTCTGTAACTGGGGTGTCCATGATAAAGGCAATACGGAATTTGGGCTTTTCCTTGCAATAATTGAAAGTCTGGTAAATGAATGCTGGAGATAGCCCGTGTTTTGCACAAATCCGCTTAGCATCCTTGAAATATAATATCGGGCCATTTTCTTCGTTATCGATATCTACAAGAAAAAGCTGTTGTTCTTTCCAATCCTTTGTAGACATTCCTTCCATAATACCGGGACTTATCGAGTGGCCTGTCCTGATTTTCTGTATCAGTTCTTCTACTGTCACAATAGAAGGACTGGTATTTTTTTGCAGGCGAATTTTAATTCTGCCAACTTCTTTGCCTGTTGGCTTTTCCATGTACCCCTTTGTGTCAATGTGAACTTTCAGTTTCATTTGTCTCCATCTCCTCGCATTTCTTTAGAAAATTCTGATACTCGTCGGAGTGTGCTTCAATATAATCTGAAATATCTTCATATATGGCACGGGCAAATATTCGACTCTGTGCCTCGTTAAGCTGTATATCTGCCTGCACCAAAAATTTTTTCACCTTCGACTAATTTCGATTTACTTTTCATTGCGTATCAGTTATGGTAATTCTGCAACTCGGAATTGAAAGCATAAAATTCTAATTGCAGAAATATAATAACAAAGGAAAATCAATCTGTACGAAATATTGCGATAGTCGTTTTTTCTGGCGAGGTAAAACAAAATTATTCTATTATTCGGAGGAACGCAATGGGAAAACACAAACAGTTTCGGGAGTTTGAGCAAAATGTACACATTGAAATCTGGGTAGAAAGAATCAATAAGTTAATGGGTGAACGCAATATAACACAACAAGAACTAGCAAAGGCGTGCGATATTTCACCATCGGTTATTTCTGATTACGTTGGGATACGAAAAAAAGCAAAATTAAGGACACCAAAAGTGGACAAACTTCTACTAATTTCCGAGTTTTTTGGGGTTTCAGTTGACTACTTATTAGGTAAAGATGAATGCCAGACACCACAGGATGAAAAAATCCATGAAATTACGGGACTGTCTGATTTGGCAATTCGAGAATTAAAGAGAATAAACCAAGAACAGTCTATGGAAATACCCGCAGAAAAACAGCTGGCAATAATCAACTATCTTCTTGAGAATATGGCCAGCACAGAATTATTTGAGCGGTTGTATGACTACTTGATCGGTCACTTTTCATTTCCGGGAAAGGGGGACGATATGGGAGCGGCGCTTATGGTTGAGCACTTGCCAAGTGGCAAAGAGCGACGCAATTTGACCTTTCAGGACGTTTTCCAGCAAGCAGTTTTTACATATGTTCAGGAAGAATTATTTCGTTTGAAGCGTTTGACAATAGAAAAGCAATCTAAACTGGAACGAGAAATGCACAAGGAAAAATAATTACTTTTAGGAGAAATATATGGATGTAGTAATCTATGCCCGATATTCGTCTGACCGCCAGACAGAACAGAGTATCGAGGGACAGTTGAAAGAGTGTTATGCGTATGCAAAGCGGAACAATTATGCGGTGGTTTCCGAATATATTGATCGGGCAATTTCGGGCACGACAGACCATCGTCCCGAGTTTTTACGGATGATTGCAGACAGTGACAAGAAATGCTTCCAAGCGGTACTTGTATATCAGCTTGACCGCTTTGCACGGAATCGTTGCGACAGTGCAATTTACAAGTCAAAATTAAAAAAGAATGGTATTCGGGTTCTGTCCGTACGTGAAAACATTTCTGATGATGCCTCAGGTGTCCTTATGGAGGCATTACTTGAAGGAATGGCCGAATACTATAGTGTCGAACTCTCACAGAAGATTCGCCGTGGTATGGACATTAACGCCGAGAAGTGTTTGTGTACTGGCGGTAATGTTGCTTTAGGGTTCTACGTCGATTCGGAGAAGCATTTTCAGATAAATCCCAGCACAGCGCCGGTAGTACAAAAGATTTTTGAAATGTATGTTGGCGGAAAGACAATGGCAGAAATCATCCGGTATCTAAACGCACAACATATCAAGACTTCATATGGAAATGAATTTAATAAAAACAGTATTAACCGTATTCTACGCAATAAGCGATACATCGGAGTCTATACATACCGGGGAACAGAGATTCCGGATGGGCTGCCTCGCATAATCAGTGACGACCTTTTTTATGAGGCGCAGGATATGATGAATAAAAAGAAAAAAGCCCCTGCACGTGCAAAGGCTCATGAAAGTTACATATTGAGTACAAAACTATTTTGCGGTTACTGCAAGAGTGCAATGACAGGTGTCAGCGGAAAAGGCAAGATGGGCAAAAAATATTTCTACTATCAGTGCGTGACCAACAGAAAAGATAAGTCCTGCAAGAAAGGAACCGTCAATAAGAGTTACATTGAGGAGTTGGTCATTACAGAGACACGTAAATTATTGACTAGGGACAATATCGATAAAATTGCGTCCGAGGTTGTACGACTCTGTGAGCAGGAAAGGAATACGGATAACCTGAAGCGCCTTAAAAGGCTGCTGAAGGAGAATGAACGGGCAACAGAAAACCTACTCAAAGCTCTTGAAAGTGGTCAACTGATAGACATTTTAGCGGAACGCATTTCTCAGAAGAAAAAGGAACACGATGATTTGGAAAGACAGATTTTTATGGAGAAAACCTCAAATACAGTTCCAACAGTAAATGAAATCCGTTTTTTCCTTAATCAGTTCCGCAAAGGCGACATCAACGATGCAAAATACAGACAAGCTTTGGTTGATACTTTCGTCAGTAAAATATACCTCTATGATGACAAAATGACTGTCCTGTACAACACGCAGGACAGTCATTCAGAAATGACCCTAGACAACGCGAGTTTGTCTAGGGCCGGATTGGTGGAGCCGAGGGGAATCGAACCCCTGTCCGAAAGCAACTTGGAAAGAACTTCTCCGGGCGCAGTTTGTTATTTGCATTCCCTTTCCCCGGCGGGAACAAACACCCTACGAGAATCGGTAGCTTCATCATGCGTGGTATGGGCAAAGCTTACCATACGCACGTTCTCCGCTTAAATCACACCCGAGCCCGGGTCAGCGGAACTCCCGGGGCGGATGGGCGCCTAATCAGGCAGCCAGGGCAACAGTAGTGTTGTCAGTTAAATTTAAAAAATTGCCCGTTTTATCGTGGCCAGGCGCCACGGCCCGCTATTCCAGCCTCACTACCCCCGTCGAAACCAGTACGGCCCCATGGGAAGCTGCAAAATACCATCGGTATCTTGCAGCCGATAGCTGACTTAGAATCTTCCGTAAGGATCGGGGAGCTTGTTCGGCTCCGGGTAGGTCTCGCCGTGGGTGTCCACGGTGATGGAAGCGATTTTCTGCTCCACCTGAGGACGGTCATTGCGGTCGGTCTGGACGGAGGCGATGGCGTCCACCACGTCCATGCCGGAAGTCACCTTGCCGAAGGCGGCGTACTGGCCGTCCAAGTGCTTGGCATCGGCGTGCATGATGAAGAACTGGCTGCCCGCGGAGTTGGGGGAGGAGGAACGCGCCATGCTGAGAACGCCCCGCTTGTGCTTCAGGTCGTTCTTGACGCCGTTGAAAAAGAACTCGCCCTTGATGCAGTAGCCGGGGCCGCCCATGCCGGTGCCCTCGGGGCAGCCGCCCTGAATCATGAAGCCGGGAATGACTCTGTGGAAGATCAGACCATCATAAAAATGGTGATCGCACAGGTCGATGAAGTTGCGGACGCTCTGGGGCGCTTTGTCGGGATACAGCTCGCCTTCGATGACGCCGCCGTTTTCCATGGTGATCTTGAATGTAGGATTCATTGACTTCTCTCCTTCATGGCCCGGTCGATCTGACGCTTGGCGTCCTTCTCTGCCGCGGCCTGTCGTTTGTCGTATAGCTTTTTGCCCTTGCACAGCCCGACCTTGACCTTCACCCGGCTGCCCTTGAAATAGACGGACAGGGGAATCAGGGCGTAGCCGTCCTGCTTGACCTTGCCGTAGAGCCGCATGATCTCCCGCTTGTGCAGCAGCAGACGGCGGGGGCGGCGGGAGTCAACGTTGAAGCGGTTGCCGTGGTCGTAGGGGGAAATGTGCATCTGGTTTAAGAGCATGTCGCCGTCCTTGATGCCGCACCATGCGTCCTTCAGGTTCAGCGTGCCTGCCCGGATGGACTTGACCTCGGTGCCCACCAGCTCGATGCCCGCCTCGATCTCTTCTTCCACGAAGTATTCGTGATAGGCTTCCCGGTTCCGCGCCATGACCTTTACGCTTGCCTTTTCCAGATGTCTCACCCCCCGCACAATTCTACGGTCATTATACCATAACTGTCAAGGGGATTATACCGCCCAGAAAAGTAAATGCTTCTGCTTACAGCAGACGCAGCCCCCACTCGCCGTTATCTTCCTGATAGTACTGGAACTCGTTCAGCGTGTCGGATTCAAAGACCTTCAGCATGTCCATGAAATCCTCCACCAGAGGGTATTCCGGCAGACGCTCTCGGGGCAGCCAGAACACCTCGCCCTCGTCGGAGGACTGCAAGTTCCCGGTGTAACGGTCAGCCTTGTAGAAAAAGACCACATACCGGGTGTTCCCCTTGGCCGGGAACTGCTTGACCCCGCACAGCGTCGGGTTCTCGATGGTCAGCCCGGTTTCCTCCCGGGTCTCCCGGATGGCGGCCGCGGTGAAGGCTTCGCCCGGCTCCACGTGTCCGCCGGGGAAGCAGATGCCCGGCCAGCCGGGGTCATTGCGATCCTCCATCAGAAGATTGCCGCTGCCGTCGGACACCATGACCAGCACGGTGAAAATTGCCTGTTCTGCCATCGTTACACCTCGTCAAACAGAAAATGTTCCAAATCCTTCGTGGACGCAAAGGAAAAATCGCATAGCCGGGTCATTTCCTCCGTGATCTCCGGGCAATCTGTCCGACCCCAACCGGCAAAGGCGATGGGGACACCGGCGCTTCGCGCCATTTTCCAAGCGAGCTTCACATCGTCCACCACCAGCAGCTGGGACTGGGTATAGCCGTATTTTGCCATGATCTGCTCCAGCGGCCACGGGCTGGGCTTCCGCAGTTCCTCCGGTAAGTCCCAGCCGTAAATGTCGTCGGGGAGGATGCCGAAGTGGGTCTCGTAGTCCCGTGTGATGTTCTGGATGCAGGAATGGGAGACGACGCAGACTGTGCCGCCGGCTTCCTTCTGGCGGCGGATGATGTCACCGATGCCGGGGAAGGGGGCGGGGATGTGATCGACGATGTATTTCTGCCAGCCGTGGTATTCGTCCACAATTTCCTGCTCGGTAAAGTTGTACCACTTCCGGCACATGTCGGCAAAGCCCAGACGGAAGCAACCCTCGGCGTACTCGTGGAGGGTGATTTTCGTCCCCGGGCGGAATTGATTCAGAATGTAGCAGAAGAAAGGATAATTGACGGTGGCCTCGCTCTGCACGACGGTATCGTCGTGGTCGAGGACAAGACAGGGGTATTTCAGCATAGAAGTTCTCCCAATATTATTTTTATCTTTTCTCATTATACCAGACACCGGGCGGCGGCGCAACCACAAAATTCCTCTTGCATATATCGAACAAATGTGCTATAATGACAAAAACAAAAGGAGGTGGGCGCGATGGTACGGAAAACGTGCCCGGTGGATGTGATATCGGTATGCAGCGCCAGCGGGGATATCCGCCCGCTGCGGCTGCGGGTGGAGGACGAGGAACAGGGGGTTATCCGGGTGAATATTGACGAAGTGATCAGCGTGAAGGAAGTCCCCTACGTGGGCGTGGAAGCGAGGATATTTATGTGCCGGGGGACGGTGGACGGGCGGCAGCGGCAATTTGCGCTGAAATACCTCATCCGCGCCCACTGCTGGTGCCTGATGGACAGGGTGTATTGATTTTTCACAGTGGAAATTATGGGGAGATTGTTGTATTATGGTGGTAAGAAACTGTCCGGGAGGAAGCACTATGGCAATCGTGACCTTTTACAACGGCGCCCCCAAGGACGCGCCGAAAACCACCATGCCCGCCCATCTGGGGGCAAATGCCATCATCACCTGCAAAAACCGCCTGCTGCTGGAAAAGCGCAGCGATTCCGACGTCTGGGGGCTGGTCGGCGGCGGCTGCAAAAAATGGGAGACCGGGCGGCAGGCCATCGTTCGGGAAGTCTATGAAGAACTGGGACTGCGCATCGCCCCGGAACGGTTCCGGAAGCTGGCGGTGTACGACAACCCCGGCCGGATCGCCGCCTTCCGGGACGGCAGCATCTGGCGCATGGTGATCGTGGTATACGCGCTGGAACTGGAGGAGGAGCCGGAAATGCACATCAGCAGAGAATCCAAGGATCTTCGCTTTTTCAGCCGGGAGGAGATCGGGAATATTGAAATAGCGATCACCCATAGGGATATCGTGGAGGACTGGTTTGTCAAGGCAATTTGTGAATAAACGGAAAAGAAAAAGGATTCCTTATACAATTATTGAAAAAATACTTGTATATTCACGGAAAGTATGCTAATATACAAGGTAAACGGTGCAGTATCCTAGTCGGGGTGGCCATCTTCCAGGAAGGGCCTAAAAATCCTTTGAAGGGCACATCGATGAAGTCCCTGGTGTTTGCTTGTTACGCCCAGTTTCGGGTGGATGCTGGGGGTTAAGGATTCCGGGCGCGCGCAACGGCATGACGCATACGACCCGGTTTCCGTGGAGACTTGAAGCTTGTGCGACGACGGTTGAAGCCCTTAGGCGGCTCCGATCGCGTACGAATCAGGTATGAACCTGCAAGGCGGTGCACAGAATCGTGTGCTGCGTGCAGCGTAGCCTGCCTTGCGTGGAAATGCGGGAAAAGAAGACCAGACAGCCGGTCGCTATGGCCATAGCGGCTGCTGTCATCGCTTCTGGAAACCATTTCTGCAAAAGAGGCTAAGATCATGGCTTCCCTCGTTGTGGAAAACACCTAGGCTGTCGTAAAAGGGCAGGCAGGGGATTGCAGTACGGACTAAGTGGCAATCGGGTACCCATTATCATGGCAACACTTGGGCGGATGAATGAAATGGAAACGGCCTGTGCGGCAACGGCAGGTTTCATCCGGTGAAAAACAACCCGACCTAAGCCGTAAGATTTACTCTGCCTGCCGCCGTTTTTACATTATAAAGTCGAATTGAGAAACTTTTTACTATTTCTCAGAAGGAGAATGTTTTCGTGGCGAAAACCGACCCTGAGGCTGCCAGACGGCAGCGGCATAAGACGATCCGCTGGGTCGTCACCGTTTTCCTGATCACGGTTGTGATTTCCGGCATCATTTCTCTGGTCTCGGACGAGGTGATGGACAGCAGCAGCCTTCCCGTGGCCTTTCTTATTCTGCTTGCCATCGTGATGGTGGGCATTATCTTCGATATCATCGGCATGGCGGTGGCCTCGGCGGACGAAAAGCCGTTCCATTCCATGGCCGCCCGGAAGGTGCCGGGTTCTCAGGAAGCCATCCGGCTTCTGCGCAACGCGGAGCGGGTCAGCTCCATCTGTAACGACGTGGTGGGCGATATCTGCGGCGTCGTCTCCGGCAGCGCGTCGGCGACCATTGCGGCGCTGATTCTGACGCAGGTGGACGTGGGCTGGCCGCGGGGCGTTTCGCTGGTCATGTCCGCCCTCGTGGCGGGGCTGACCGTGGGCGGCAAGGCCATCGGCAAGACCTTCGCCGTCAATTCCTGCACGCAGATCGTTCACATGGTGGGCAGAGTGCTTCATGCCCTGAATGGCCTGCATGGTAAAAAGAAAAAGTAATATGTTAGGTTGTGTCGAACGTGAGCATTTTACAGAAAATCAACGGCCATGACGACCTTACCGCTCTGGATGACCGGCAAAGAACCCAGCTCTGTGGGGAAATCCGGGAGTTTCTGGTCTCCAACGTTTCCAAAACCGGCGGACATCTGGCCGGAAACTTAGGCGTGGTGGAGCTGAGCGTGGCCATCGAGACCGTTTTTAATACCGAGATAGACCGCCTGGTTTTTGATGTTGGGCATCAGTCTTATGTGCATAAGCTGCTGACCGGACGCCAGGCGGATTTTCCGCATCTGCGGCAGTACGGCGGACTGTCCGGTTTCCCCAAGCCATCGGAGAGTGATACGGACGCCTTCGTGGCGGGACATGCTTCCAGCTCCGTTTCCATCGCTCTGGGTATGGCGCGGGCGAGGACGCTCCTGCATCAGGACTACAATGTGGTCGCTCTGATCGGGGACGGCGCCTGCACCGGTGGTATGGCTTATGAAGGGCTGAACGACGCCGCGGTGAGCGGCGAGCCGATGGTCATTATCCTCAACGACAATGAAATGTCCATCGGCAGGAACGTGGGTGGCGTGTCCCGGCATCTGTCCCGTCTGCGCTCCAGCGGCCATTATCTGAAGGCCAAGCGCTGGTACCGGGAAATTATGAAGAAGACCGCCGTCGGCCGGGCGGCGTACCGGGTGACCCGGCGGCTGAAAAACAGGCTGAAGCGGTTTTTGCTGCCCGCGTCCCTGTTTGAAAATATGGGATTTACCTATCTGGGGCCTGTGGACGGCCATGACCTGCCGGGGCTGATCTCTCTGCTTACCACAGCGAAGGGGCTGGGCGAGCCGGTGGTGGTGCATGTGGTCACGAAAAAGGGCTGCGGCTACCGCTTTGCCGAGGAAGATCCGGCAAAATTCCACGGAATCGGGGCGTTTGACCCGGAAACCGGAAAAAAACTGGCAAAAAAAATCACGTCCTATTCCGATTCCTTCGGCGAGGCTGTGATGGAGCTTGCTCAGAAGGATGACCGGATCTGTGCAATTACAGCCGCCATGCCGGGGGGCACGGGGTTGCTGAAGTTCATGCGGGAATACCCCAAGCGCTTTTTCGATGTAGGCATTGCGGAAGAACACGCGATCTCCATGGCGGGCGGTCTTGCCAAGCAGGGAATGGTGCCGGTGGCGGCGATCTATTCCACCTTTTTACAGCGCGCCTATGACCAGATCATGCAGGATATCGCCATGCTGCACCTGCATGTAATCCTCGCTGTAGACCGGGCGGGGCTTGTGGGGGACGACGGCTCCACCCACCACGGCGTGTTTGACGTCGGATTTTTACGGCAGGTGCCGGGTATGCTGATCCTTACGCCCGCCAGCCTTGCCGAACAGAAGGATATGCTTTCTTGGGCGGCGGAAACATACAACGGCCCCGTGGCAGTCCGCTATCCCCGTGGTGGGGAGGGCAGCTACCGGGATTCCGCATGGCAGCCCGGCGAAAATGTGGAGACGGAAGGGCTTCTGTGCTGCCACCGCCATGGCGGGGACGTGACACTGGTGACTTATGGTTCCATGCTGGATAATGTCTTGGAAGCGGCGGAGATTTTGTCCCAGCGGGGCATTGAAGCGACCATTCTGCGGCTTCTCACGGTGTCCGCCCTGCCTGCCCGGGAAATTCTGACGGAAATGTCCGAAAAACGCCGCGTGATCGTGGCGGAGGAAGTCTGCACCGGCTCCGGTATCCGGGAGGCGCTGGCATGGGAGCTGCGGAAGCTCTGCCCGGACTGCCGGGTGGACGGCGTCGATCTGGGGGCGGACTTCGTTACCCACGGTTCGACGAAGGAGCTTTACCGGCATTACGGTCTGGACGGGGAGTCCATCGCAAACTATACGCAGGGGGTGCTGTCCTAAGTGAAGGTAAAGAAGAGACTGGATGTTCTGCTGACGGAACGGAACCTTGCGGACAGCCGCTCCAAGGCACAGGCCGTCATCATGAGCGGCCTTGTATATGTGGACGGTCAGAAGGCCGACAAGCCCGGCGTTTCCTATGACGAAACGGTGGAAATTGAGGTGCGGGGCGCGGCGTGCCCCTACGTCAGCCGGGGTGGATTGAAGCTGGAAAAGGCGCTGCGGGACTTCGGCGTAAAAACCGAGGGCTGTGTGTGCAGCGATTCCGGCGCGTCCACCGGCGGGTTCACGGATTGCTTATTGCAGCACGGGGCGAAAAAGGTGTTTGCCATCGACGTCGGCTACGGTCAGCTGGACTGGAAAATCCGCTCCGACCCGAGAGTCGTGGTCATGGAGCGCACCAATATCCGCTATGTTACCCCGGAACAGCTGGGGGAGCCGCTGGACTTGTCCGTGGTGGACGTGAGCTTTATTTCGTTAAAGCTGGTTCTGCCCGTGATCAAAACACTGTTGAAGCCCACCGGGCAGGTGCTCTGCCTGATCAAGCCCCAGTTTGAAGCGGGGAAGGAGAAGGTGGGCAAAAAGGGCGTCGTCCGGGAAAAATCCACCCACAAAGAGGTGCTGGACAATTTTGTTGCCCTTGCGGACGAGCTGCAATTCAAAATTCTCGGCCTGACCTTCTCCCCGGTGAAGGGGCCGGAGGGGAATATTGAATTTCTGGGGCATCTGACGCTGGACAATGTGGCGGGCATTCGGCCGGATACGGCGCTGGTGGCGGAATTGGCGCACCAGACGCTGGACAAGGGGGAAAATTCATGAAAAATGTCATTCTGACCCCCAATCCCTACCGGGACAGGAACTTTCAGACGGTGCGAAGCGCTATCCAGATTCTGAGAGATGCGGGCATTCAGCCCAAACTGTGCCTGCCCTTTGAGGTAGACCGCAATTACGAGCTGCCGAAAGATCTGCGTTTTTCCCGGCTGGACAGAGAATTGCCCAATGCCGAGCTGGTGATCTGCTTCGGCGGCGACGGGACTATCCTGCACATGGCCAAGGCGGCTACCCGGAGGGGCGTCCCCCTTCTCGGCGTGAACATCGGCACCATGGGCTTCATGGCGGAGCTGGAAAGCACCGAGCTGGAAAAGCTCGCCATGCTGGCCACCGGGGAATTCACCACGGACAGGCGTATGATGCTGGACGTGACGGTGCAGCGCAGCCGGGACATTCTGTTCCACGACATCTGCTTGAACGACGCGGTGATCACCAAGGGCGTGATCGCCAGAATCGTGCATCTCTCCGTAAAATGCGACGGCGTGCAGGCCATGGAATGCGGCGGCGATGGCGTGATCGTAGCGACGCCTACCGGCTCCACAGCCTACAGTCTTTCCGCCGGAGGCCCCATTGTGGAGCCGGAGGCGAACAACATCATCATTACGCCCATCTGCGCCCATGAGGTGGGCAGCCGGTGCATCGTGGCATCCGACCGGCGGGTCGTCACCGTGGAGATGGTGCGCAACGCCCGGCGCAACGCCTATGTCTCCGTGGACGGCGGCAGGGCGTTCCGGCTGAATCTGGGCGATGTGGTAACGGTTCAGAAATCCCATCTGGAAACAAAACTGGTTCGGTTGAAGGAACGCAGTTTTTATGATGTGGTCAACGCGAAATTTAAGAAAGTGTAAGAGGTGACCGGGTTTGAAATCGAAGAGACAGGCAAAAATTATGGAGATCATCTCCACAACAAACGTAGAAACACAGGAGCAGCTGCTTAAGGAATTGCAGGAAGCGGGCTTCACCAGCACCCAGGCGACCATTTCCCGGGACATTAAGGAGCTGCGGATCGTCAAGGAGTTGACCAGCTTCGGCACCTACCGCTACACGACGGCGGCAAGAGAGGTGCCCAGCGCCTTTACGGGGCGGCTGAACACCATTTTCCGGGAATGCGTCACCAGCTTTGACTATGCCCAGAATATCATCGTCATCCACACCCTTCCGGGACTGGCCAACGCGGCGGCCTCCGCGCTGGACGCCATGAATATGAACGTGGTGCTGGGGACGCTGGCCGGTGACGACACGGCAGTGGTCATCATGCGGGATACCAACGCCGCCGCTGCCTTCTGCGGTGAGATCAAGAGCCTGATAGGCGGCTGAGAGGGGGAATAACCGTGCTGAGCCTTCTGCATATTGAAAATATCGCGGTGATAGAAAGCGCGGATATTTCCTTCGACGGGGGATTTACTGTCCTCACCGGCGAGACCGGCGCGGGCAAATCCATTGTCATTGACGCGATTTCAGCCATTCTCGGCGAGCGGGCATACCGGGACATGATAAGGACCGGGGCAAATAAGGCCACCGTCCGGGCGGTGTTTACCGGGGTTCCAAAGTTACAGTGGTTCGAGGACAACGGCGTGGAATACGACCCGGAGACCATCGTCCAGCGGGAGATTTTTCTGGACGGGAAAAATGTCTGCCGGGTCAACGGGAGCCTCGTAACGGTGTCCATTCTGCGGAAGCTGGGTATCCAGCTCATCAACATCCACGGCCAGCATGATTCCGCGTCCCTGTTTGACGAGGACAACCATCTTGCTTTTCTGGACGCATTTGCCGGGAATGAGGCGCTGAGAAGCGACTACGGAGAAAAATATGAGACTGTGGCGAAGCTGCGGCGGGAAATCGACCGCCTGACCATGGACGAAGGGGAAAAGCTGCGCCGCATGGAGACCCTGAAATACCAGATCGCCGAGATCGAAAAGGCAGAGCTGGAGCCGGGAGAGGACGAAAGACTGGAAGACCGCCGGAAGATCCTGCAAAACGCCGAAAAACTGAGCAACGGCATGGAAACAGCTGTGGAATGTCTCTACGGCGGGGACGATACCGACGGCGCCGCCGGGCTGCTCGCACAGGCGGAGTATGCCCTTGCCCGGCTGTCCCGGTTCAGCGACAGCTTCAACGCTCTGCATGAGCGGGTGGCCGACCTCATGTATCAGGTTCAGGACGCCGCTGAGGAGGTTCGGGACGCCCGGGACGGCTTAAGCTATTCCGCCGACGAGCTGGAACAGATCGAGTCCCGGCTGGACGTCATTCACAAGCTGCGCCGGAAATACGGCACGACCTGCGAGGATATCCTTGCGTATCTGGACAGCGCGAGAAAAGAGCTGGATGACATCGAATTTGCCGACGACCATCTGGAACGGCTGAAAGCGAAGCTCCAGAAGGCGGAAAAAGCCGCATGGGACGCGGCGATCGCCCTCCGGGAGAATCGGAAAGCGGCGGCAAAGGCCATGTCGGAGCGCATCCTGACGGAGCTGACCCAGCTGGACATGCCCCGGGTGCAGTTTTCCTGCGAGTTCCGGGAGACGGAGCTGACTGTAGCCGGCGCGGACGCCGTGGCGTTTTACATGTCCGCCAACGCGGGCGAAGCCCTGAAGCCCATGAGCAAGGTGGCCTCCGGCGGTGAGCTGGCGAGAATCATGCTTGCCATGAAGAACGTTCTGGCGGAAAAAGACCAGGTGGAGACCCTGATTTTCGACGAGGTGGACACCGGCGTTTCCGGTCGGGCCGCCCAGAAGGTCGCCCAGAAGCTGAAAAGCGTCGCCGCCCACAAGCAGGTGCTGTGCGTCACCCATCTGCCCCAGCTGGCGGCATTGGCGGACAACCATCTGCTCATCGCCAAGCAGGAGCGGAACGGACGGACATACACCTCCGTGACGCCTCTGGACTTGGAGGGAAGAAAGCGGGAGCTGGCGCGTATCATCGGCGGCGCGACGATTACCGAAACCACGCTGAAAAGCGCGGAGGAAATGCTGCGGGGATAAGCCGTCGGTTTACACAGAATTTATGCGAGTTTACCCTTGACAAATTCCGCTCTGTTTGTTAGGATAAGGCAAGCAACACAGTGATGGGAAGAAGTAAGCGTCCCGATTCCCGCCAGAGAGCTGCCGGTTGGTGCAAGGCAGTGGGGAAAAGCGCCGAAATACCTCCCGGAGTGGCCTTTCTGAACGGTAGTAGGGAAGGACGGGGTTCGCCCGGTACAGCGAGAGGCGTTGCTGGACGCCGTGAGGGCATTTTTCGTGAGAAAGTGCCGAATTAGAGGTGGTACCGCGTATTTTACGCCCTCTATCCGTTTGGATAGAGGGCGTTTTTCCATAAAAAGGAGGGGATATTATGCTGACACGACCCATGGATGTCCTGACCGCGTTTCCCGTGCGGAAAAGCAAACAGCAGAAGCAGGAATTCCGGGATGCGGCGCAGTCTTATCTAAAGCAGTTCGGTTATTCGCCAACCGTCGAAAAGGGAAGCCTTGGCTGCCGGAACATGGTGATCGGCGACCCGGAGACGGCGCAGTACCTGATCACCGCCCACTATGACACCTGCGCGCGCCTGCCCATTCCCAATCTGATCACGCCGTGCAATTTCTGGGCATTTATGGGATATCAGCTTGCCGTGGCGCTGCTGATGCTCGTTGTCCCGGCGATTCCGGGTGCGCTGGCAGGGCTGCTTGCGGGGAGCTTCGACGTTGGTTATTACGTGTGGTTTCTCTGCGTGTGGGCGGTGATCGCGCTGGTGATGATCGGCCCCGCCAATAAGCACAACGCCAACGACAATACCTCCGGCGTGGTCACGCTGCTGGAAATCGCCCGTTCCCTGCCGGAAAGCCAGCGGGGCAAGGTCTGCTTTGTCCTGTTCGATCTGGAAGAAGCAGGGCTGATCGGTTCCGCCGCCTACCGCAAGGCGCACAAAAAGGCGTCTGACAGCCAGCTTGTCTTCAATCTGGACTGCGTGGGAGACGGGGATCACATTCGCTTCTTCCCTACGAAAAAGCTGAAAAAAGACCGGAAAAAGCTGACCTCCCTCTATAAAGCCTGCGGTTATTTTGGGAAAAAGGACGTGCTGGTTCACGAAAAGGGCTTTTCCGCCAACCCCTCCGATCAGGCGAATTTCCCTTACGGCGTGGGCATCTGCGCACTGCGGAAAAAGGGGAAAACGCTGTATCTGTCCCGCATCCACACACCCAAAGACACCATTCTGGAAGAAACAAACGTCAATATTCTGCGCGCGGCTCTGATTACATTCATCACCTGCGGCGCAGCGCAACAAGAAAGGAAAAATGAAAAATATGAAACTGTATGATGAACTGGTTGCCCGGGGACTGATCGCTCAGGTGACCAACGAGGAAGAGATTCGGGAAATGATCGACAACGGCAAGGCCACCTTCTACATCGGCTTTGACTGCACCGCCGACAGCCTGACCGCCGGCCACTTCATGGCGCTGACCCTGATGAAGCGTCTGCAAATGGCGGGCAACAAGCCCATCGCCCTGATCGGCGGCGGCACGACCATGATCGGCGATCCCTCCGGCCGTACCGATATGCGGAAGATGCTCACCAAGGAGGACATCAACCACAACGCCGAGTGCTTCAAAAAGCAGATGGAGCGCTTCATCGAGTTTGGCGAGGGCAAGGCGCAGATGGTCAACAACGCCGACTGGCTGCTGAACCTGAACTACGTGGAGCTGCTGCGGGAAGTCGGCGCGTGCTTCTCCGTCAACAACATGCTCCGGGCGGACTGCTACCGCCAGCGCATGGAGCGGGGACTGTCCTTCCTGGAATTCAACTACATGATCATGCAGTCCTACGACTTCTACCACCTGTTCCAGCATTTTGGCTGCAATATGCAGTTCGGCGGCAACGACCAGTGGAGCAACATGCTGGGCGGCACCGAGCTGATCCGCAAGAAGCTGGGCAAGGACGCCCACTGCATGACCATCACGCTGCTGACGGACTCTCAGGGCAACAAGATGGGCAAGACCGCCGGAAACGCTGTCTGGCTGGACGCCAATAAGACCTCTCCCTTTGAATTCTACCAGTACTGGCGGAACGTGGGCGATGCCGACGTGATGAAGTGCATCCGGATGCTGACCTTCCTGCCTCTGGAGCAGATCAATGAGATGGACACATGGGCGGACGCCAAGCTCAACGAGGCCAAGGAAATTCTCGCCTACGAGCTGACCAAGATGGTTCACGGCGAAGAAGAGGCCGAAAAGGCCAGAGCTGCTGCCAAGGCGCTGTTTGTGGGCGGCGGCGACGACGCCAATATGCCTACCACGGAAATTTCCGCCGACAAGCTGGTGGACGGCAAGATCGGCATTCTGAACCTGATGGTGGCCTGCGGACTGGCGCCCTCCAACAAGCAGGCGCGGCAGCTGGTGGAGCAGGGCGGCGTTCTGGTCAACGACGAGAAGGTGCCCAATGCCCAGTTCGCCGTGACGGAGGAGATGCTGAAAGCGGGCGTGAAGATCCGCAAGGGCAAGAAGATTTTCCACAAAGCGGTGCTGGCCTGATGCCGGTTTCCCTAAGCCTACAGAGAAAGCCGAAATTTGATGAAAACGAAGGCCATCCGCAGAACGTGCGGATGGCCTGACCGTTTTCTGAACGCCGCCCGGAGGGACGGCGTTTTTCGTTTACAGCAGGTACTTTTTCAGCTTTTCCAGATTTTCTTCGCTCATAGGGGTCAGCGGCAGGCGGCAGCCGCCGCAGTCGTAGCCGATGAGCTGCATGGCGGCTTTTACGGGAATGGGGTTGACCTCGCAGAACAGCAGCTCAATGAGGGGCAGCAGCTCCGCCTGCAATGCGGCGGCGGTGTCGAAATCTCCTGCCAGCGCCGCCTGCGCCATGGCCTGCGTCTCCACAGGGGCCACGTTGGACAGAACCGAAATGACGCCCTGCCCGCCCAGCGACATTACCGCGACCGCCTGATCGTCGTTGCCGCTCCAGACAGGGAAATCCGGGCAGGCGGCGCAGAGCTTCCCGATTTTGGAGATGCTGGAAGACGCTTCCTTGACCCCCGCCAGATTGGGGATGCGGGACAACCGGTCGTAGACCTCCACGGGAATATCAACGCCGGTACGGGAGGGAACGTTGTAGGCGATGACCGGGATATGTACCGCTCCGGCGACTGCGCTGTAGTGGGCAAGCAGACCCTCCGGCATGGCCTTGTTGTAGTAGGGGGTGACCACGAGCAGCGCGTCCGCTCCCGCGCCCTCCGCGGCCCGGCTCAGCGCCGCCGCGTGTTCCGTGCAGTTTGACCCGGTTCCGGCGATGATGAGACAGCTGTCCCCGACGTATGCCTTTGCCCGGCGGAACAGTTCCAGCTTTTCGCAGTCGGACAGGGTGGCGGACTCTCCGGTGGTGCCGCAGATCACCACGGCTTCGATGCCCGCGTCGATTTGCCGCCGCAGCAGCTGCTCCATCATGGGATAGTTAACCTTTCCCCCAAGAAATGGGGTGACGAGTGCCGTACAGGCTCCGGTAAAGAATGGTTGTTTCATAGGCTGATACCTCCACGCCAGTCTATGCCGGGGGAATGTATTTTGTCTGTTGCAAAACGGGAAAAAATGGGCTATACTGTGGGCACAGAGAATAGGGAGGAAAACCATGAAAACACATGATTTTTGGTATGATCTGCCGGAAGAGCTGATCGCCCAGACGCCGCTGGAGCGACGGGACGGTTCCCGGCTGATGGTGCTGAACCGGGAAACTGGGGAATTTCAGCATAAGCATTTTTACGACGTCATCGACTATCTGAACCCCGGCGACTGTCTGGTGATGAACGATTCCCGGGTGCTGCCCGCCCGGCTCATGGGGCACCGTCCCACCGGCGGCGTGGTGGAGGTGCTGCTTCTGCGGGACTTGGGGAACAAGTGCTGGGAGTGCCTGTGCAAGCCCGGTCGGAAAATGCAGGCCGGCAACGAGGTCATTTTCGGAGACGGCGAGCTGACAGCCGTTGTTCGGGAAGTGCGGGAGGACGGCAACCGGGTGGTGGAATTCCGGTACGAAGGAATTTTTCTGGAAGTGCTGGAACGCCTTGGGAAGATGCCCCTGCCGCCCTACATCAAGGAGGAACTTCAGGATCAGGAGCGGTATCAGACCGTCTATTCCCGTGAGGTCGGCTCCGCCGCCGCACCCACGGCGGGACTGCATTTTACAAAGGAATTGTTGGAAAAAATCCGGGAAAAGGGCGTAAACGAAGCCTTTGTGACCCTGCACGTAGGGCTCGGCACCTTCCGCCCGGTGAAGGCGGAGGAAGTGACTGAGCATCATATGCACTCCGAGCTGTGCATGATGAACGCCGAGACCGCGAACATGCTGAACGAAACAAAGCGGAACGGCGGCCGGGTCATCTGCGTGGGCACGACTTCCTGCCGCACGCTGGAATCGCTGGTAAACGACGACGGCACTTTCGAGGCCAAGTCCAGATGGACGGACATTTTCATCTATCCGGGCTACACCTTCAAGGCCATGGACGGCCTGATCACCAATTTCCATCTTCCGGAGAGCACCCTCGTCATGCTGGTGTCCGCATTTGCGGGCCGCGAGCATGTGCTGAACGCCTACGAGGAAGCGGTAAAGCAGCGGTATCGGTTCTTTTCTTTTGGGGACGCCATGTGCATTGTATAGCATAAGCTTTTTACGCATAAATGGCAACCGGCCTTTTAGGCCGGTTGCCGTTACTTTTTGGAGAAAAAATGAGTTTTGCAGCACACCAATCCATTTATCATTTGCAACTGATACTAGTTTTCAATAAAACGGTTAAAAACCGTTTTATTCGGCTGCTGTTTCAGCAGCCAGCGGCGTAGCCGCAAA
>PPYF01099026.1_pt1 | contig 48601 bp, 52 predicted proteins | sample 1559871 | NCBI WGS metagenome assembly PPYF01 (sample SAMN08240021, study PRJNA423297) | Human gut metagenome, whole genome shotgun sequencing project.
CATGACGTTGCCTATGTAGTTTTTGTTTTTGGTTTAGGCTGCACTATCTGACGGTAGAGAAAGAATAAGGCGTATGGAGTTATCCATGAGCACGGATTGGGTTTGCCCTGACATAAAAACCATCGGGATGGTTTCAAATCCCTCCCGAAGGTATGCAGGACGTGATAAAGCCAGTTATTTTCCGCCAATGACGAAGGCTATCTGGTAACGCCGGAAGAATTAAAAGCCGGAACCTACCGTATCGAAGAAGTCAAAGCACCGGAGGGGTTCGTAAGACAGGGCAGTGAGATGGCCAAAACCGGGCTATGTCCCAAATGAGGAAGTATGGGAATTTGATGCGTCCTATGAGGATCAGAACATCGACACCATCACCCTCACCAGAGAAATTGAAAACCAGCCCACCGAGAGCCAGTTTACCAAAACAGATGCCACTACCGGGGAAGAACTGGAAGGTGCAAAACTGCAGATTTTGGATCAGGATAAAAATGTGGTGGAGGAATGGACCAGTACAAAGGAACCGCATGTGGTCTACGCCCTGCCGGAAGGAACGTATACCCTGCATGAAGAACTCGCTCCTTACGAAGAGGGATATGTGTCTGCCAGCGATATCACGTTTGAAGTGCTGGAGGATGGCAGTGTCACCAAAGTGGAGATGAAGGACGAATATTCCAAGACAGAGATCTCCAAGACGGATATCACCACCGGAAAAGAACTGGAGGGCGCAAAGCTTCAGATTCTGGATAAGGAAGAAAAAGTTCTGGAAGAATGGGTGAAAGACGGCAAGCCCCATACCGTGGAAAAACTTCCGGTAGGTGTGGAACTGACCCTGCGTGAGATCTAAGGAAGAGAAAGCTGAAACATAAAGGGGAAACGGACAAGACCAATGAGAGACAGCGAAATAAGATGCGTTTCCTGCAGGCAGCGCTTGTCATTATCTGCTCTGCCAGTGCAGGCCTGCTGATTCAGGAGCTGTTCGTAAAGCTCTTATGAGTGGGAAAGCGCCAGAAATGTAGTGGTGGCGGTAAGAAAGCCAGAGGTTCCGGTTGCTTAAAGGGAAGCTGTTGATATATAATAAGAAGGTATCGAAGAAGTGAAAAGACACATCAGAAAAGATAGAGTAAAACTCATTAAAATATATTCGTAAAGGAGCAGGCTAAATGGAGCAAAATAAGATGATATACCTGTTAAAAGACCGGTTTCAGATTGAGGCGGGGAGACAGGACAGAAGCGGTGTCTATGCGCTTACGCAGAGGAAACTGGCATATAATTCCAACCGGATCGAGGGGAGTACGCTGACGGAAAAACAGACAGCCTCCATCTTTGAGACGGGTACCATCCGGGCAGACGGCAGTGTCTTTCGGACTAAGGACGTAGAAGAGATGACAGGGCATTTTACTATGTTCAACTATATGCTCTCCACCTGTGAGGAAAGGCTTAATCAGGAATTAATCAAGGCATATCATTACCGTCTGAAAGCGGGCGTGTTTGAGGATATCGCAAACGGCTATCCCATCGGAGAGTATAAAAACAGAAGGAACATGGTGTCTGACATTACCACATCTTCCCCGGAAAACGTAGCGGAAGATATGGAGCTGCTGTTGGAAAGCTATCATGAAAAAGAACCCCATGATTTAGAAGATTTAGCAGAGTTCCACGCTAAGTTTGAGAAGATCCACCCCTTTCAGGACGGCAACGGCCGCACGGGACGGATCATCCTGTTCAAGGAGTGCTTGAGGAGCAATATCATGCCATTTATTATAGGGGATGACAGGAAAGCAGAGTATTATGAGTGCCTGAACAATGCCCAGCAGAAAGGCGATTATGCCCCCCTTATCCGGTTCTTTGAAGAGGAACAGGAAAAGTATGCCGAGATGGTAAAGGACTTTATCTGCCCGGTGGAGTAGACTCCGAAGGTAACACGGAAAAAGGACAGGGAACGCTAAAAAGTGTTCGGGAATAAACCGTATGCCACAATTCGTTGCGTGAAACACCGCATGGCACAGATGAAAAATCTGGGAAAACAGGAGGTATAAAGCCATGAAGAAATTGTTTGAATGTGCGAACCAATATCAAAATCTTCATCAATCCATCCGGGCGGTTATCCTTTGCTTATGCCATCGGGGTGGCACGATTTCTCTTGCGGTAATTTCCTGAAGAGCCAATTGAATGTGTGCAGACTCCGAAAAAAAATCGAGCCTGTTCCAGACACGCCAAAATACATTTTGACTATATGGGGCATCGGATACAAATTTAATGACCAATTGTAACATAGGCAGGCTGGACACAGCCTGCCTAAATTCTTGCCAAATAGCAAGAAAATCGCAAGATTTTCGCCATGTGATTTTCTTTGCCTGTATTATACTATTAGATTCGTGCATGCTGCAAAATATTGGCCGGCGATTTCCATGGAGGGATATCTCAAACGTATAGGATACCAGTGTTTTGAGAACGGATTGAATTGATTTGTCCTGATTAATTAAAACTCTTAAGACAGAAGAGAGGGATTATATGAAAACAAAATTAAATTCCAATTATACAGCAGAAAAAACTGTAATGAGCGTTTCCTGTATCAGTATTGGAATTAACTTCCTTTTATCTTTATTTAAATTGATTGCCGGAATCATTGGAAAATCCGATGCTATGATTTCGGATGCAGTTCACTCAGCATCCGATGTTTTTAGCACAATTGTGGTTATTGTTGGTGTGAAAATGTCGAGTAAGGAACCTGACGCAGAACATCCTTACGGCCATGAGCGTATCGAATGTGTATCATCTATTATTCTTTCAGGCGCGCTGCTGGCAACAGGAATTGGAATTGGAATTGTTGGGTTGGAAAAAATCATTTCCGGAAGTACGGGGGAGTGCTTGACGGTTCCGGGAACATTTGCGCTTACAGCCGCTATTGTATCCATTATTGTAAAGGAGTGGATGTACTGGTTTACCAGATTGGCGGCGAGAAAGATTCATTCCGGTTCCCTGATGGCAGATGCGTGGCATCATCGTTCGGACGCAATGTCATCAGTTGGCGCTCTTGCAGGAATTTTGGGGGCAAGGCTTGGCTATCCTGTTTTAGATTCAATTGCCTGCGTTATCATATGCGTAGCGATTGCAAAGGTATCCATAGATATTTTCCGTGATGCAATTACTAAAATGGTGGATTGTTCCTGCAGTAAGGCTGAAGAAAAAAAAATCAGGGGCCTAATTGCTGGAATTTCCGGAGTAAGACATATTGACCTGCTACATACCCGCCTGTTTGGTGAGAAAATATATGTAGATGTTGAGATCGCTGTGGATGAAAACCTGCAGTTGAAGGAAGCACACTGCATTGCTGAACAGGTTCAGCAGGCCGTGAAAAGTTCCTTCCCGGAAGTAAAACACTGCATGGTTCATGTAAATCCAGCAAACGCTGTGGCTGATGGCCGGAAGGATATGTAATCCATGAATGATTATTAATTGGGCGTTGACCAAAATCTTGCCAAATCGCAAGAAAATTAGAAAAGCAATCCATCCCCGGTAGGCGCTTTTGGCGTAAAGGACGAATGCGATATGGTGCTGATTGGCTATTTGGCGTTCCTCGATCCACCGAAGGAGTCTACCGATGTATTTGCCAAATTGACTCCAGACCAGAAAGCACGTGTGGTTTCTGCACTGCGAGAGAATGGCCATACCGTTGGTTTCATGGGTGACGGAATCAATGATGCTGCAGCCATGAAGTCCGCAGACATCGGTATTTCAGTGGATACAGCCGTAGATGTGGCAAAAGAATCAGCTGATATCATCCTTTTGGAAAAAGACTTAATGGTTTTGGAAAGAGCTCGCAGCAATTCAGCTGCAGTATATGGGGATGTTCCAGGCCGGCTGGTTTGTAGAATCCATGTGGAGCCAGACGCTGTTTATTCACATGATTCGTACCCCGAAGCTGCCTTTTATCCAGAGCCGTGCGTCTGCTCCTTGATGTTGGGACTATGAAACCCCAAAAAGGAGGTTCTGCTGATGGGAATAAAGACAATCTGCTTAAGGAACAGTATTGGGAATAAATAGCGTATGTAATTTTAAATATTCCCAATGATATTTAACACATCTGTGCCCAGCTCTATATGCTACACAGATGTGTTTTCATATCCGTTCTTTTATGCGGTGTTTTATAATTAGGAAGGGGGATTTTTTTATGATTGTCGACCGCTTTGGGGCCATGATCTTGGTGGTCGTGAAATACATGTTTAATGCATTTGTTACCTTTATTGCATTTCTCAGAGTACAGGTCCCGAAAAAGGGACGAAAAGAAAACAAACTATGACACCCTTGATAAAATCTGTATATATGACGATTCTTGGACATGTATGGAGGAATAAATACACTACTCCTAAACAATATAACCGGGAGGGAGAAGATGAAAAGATTTAAGGTTTGTAAGGAATTAAAGACTATTGTGAAGAGTTGTACTTGTGATGTTGCCGTCTTAGTGATTTCTTTATTAGCAGCAACTGGAATTGATATGCTTTTAAGTGGGATGGATATTCACTGTGGGAATATTATAGCAGCAGGAATTTTGATTATGTATTTTTTCAAAAGATATATCTAAAATCCCCTCCCCATTATTAGGAGGGTATCCGTTTGCCATGCTTGTGTATATTGTGTTCTATTCCATGAAGTTCAAAATGATGGACTGAAAAAAGAAAATTGAATTTCAGCATTTTCTTCAATGTAATTATTCACAATTTGAGTATATATTATATTGAATTTTTCTGTTATCCATATTATTATTTTAGTAAAGTACATGATAAATGAGACAAGACAAAATGATAGTGGCAGTCATGGTCTGGGAAAGTTAGAAGGATATTCGGCTGCCCAACAGACGCTATTGTAAGTTTTTTACTTGAAAGATAAGGAGTTTATTAGAGACATGAAAAAAGAATACATTAATATGAATGTATTCGATGCATTGCAGAAGAGATTTGCGTTTTTGTTTCAGGAATTTAAAAATATTTATATCTCATTCAGTGGCGGCAAGGATAGTGGTGTTCTTTTGAATTTGCTGCTGGATTACCGGAATAAGTATGCTCCAGATCGTGTGATTGGCGTATTCCATCAGGATTTTGAGGCGCAGTATACCGTGACTACGGACTATATTACCCGCACTTTTAAGCGACTGGAAAACGAATCTGGCATAGATCTTTACTGGGTCTGCCTTCCTATGGCAACCAGGACAGCACTGAGTAGTTATGAGATGTATTGGTATCCTTGGGATGATACAAAACAGGATATATGGGTGCGTCCGATACCGGAGTATTCCTATGTCGTCAATCTGGCGAAGCCTTTTACCCACTATCGTTACAGGATGCATCAGGAAGATTTGGCAAAGCAGTTTGGTCGATTCTACAAGGAGGAGCACGGGAATGGCAGGACGGTCTGCCTGCTTGGTATGCGGGCGGATGAGTCTTTGCAGCGGTACAGCGGGTTTGTCAATAAGAAATACGGGTATCAAAACGAGTGCTGGATTTCCAAGCAGTTCAAAGACGTATGGTGTGCTTCACCTTTATACGACTGGTCAAATTCTGACGTATGGTGCGCTAATTATCGCTTCGATTATGATTACAACAATTTATATGATCTGTATTATAAGGCAGGATTAAAAATAGACCAGATGCGGGTAGCATCGCCTTTTAATGACTACTCCAAAGACGCTTTGAATCTGTACCGGGTCATCGACCCGGAAATATGGGCGAAACTGGTGGGGCGGGTGCGCGGAGCAAATTTTGGTGCGATTTATGGAAAGACAAAAGCGATGGGTTACCGCAGCATTACGTTACCGGAAGGTCATACCTGGAAATCTTATACCCAATTTTTGCTGGATACATTGCCTGCCCGACTGCGGAATAATTATGTGAAAAAGTTTAACACCTCCATCCATTTCTGGCATGAGACCGGAGGTGGGCTGCCGGAGGAAACAATCCGTGAGCTTGTGGAAAAGGGATACCACATTCGGAGAAATGGTATCTCTAACTATACAATCAACAAAAATTCCCGTATTATTTTTCTTGGACCGATTCCCGATCATACCGATGATATCAAAAGCACTAAAGGTATACCAAGCTGGAAACGGATGTGCTACTGTATTTTGAAAAATGACCATACCTGTCGGTTTATGGGGTTTGGGCTTACGCGGCAAGAACAAAAACGTGTGGATATTATTAGATACAAGTACGGAGGGATGATAGATGGTAAATAAGGAATTCAGAAGCCCGGTATACAACATCATTGCGGTACCATTTGAAAAGATTGTACCCAATACCTATAACCCGAACAACGTGGCTCCACCGGAAATGCGGTTGTTGTACGACAGCATCAAGGAGGACGGTTATACTATGCCGATTGTCTGTTATTATGCAAAAAGCAGTGATAAGTATGTGATTGTAGATGGCTTTCATCGTTGGCGGGTGATGCGGGATTACCCGGATATTTATGAGCGTGAGAAGGGGATGATGCCGGTTTCGATAATCGATAAGCCGCTGTCCGACCGTATGGCCAGCACCATCCGGCATAACCGCGCCCGTGGAACACATGATGTGGACTTAATGAGTAATATCATTAAGGAACTGCACGAGTTAGGACGTTCTGACGCATGGATTTCCAAACACCTGGGGATGGACCGGGATGAGATTTTGAGGCTCAAGCAGATTACTGGCCTGGCTGCCCTGTTCCGCGATGTGAAGTTTGGGCAGGCATGGCTGCCTGGGGAGTTATGAACCCCATACCTTGAAAGGAATATGCGAAAATCTTGGGTTTTCAAATCTCTGTAAGTCCAGTAGTATGCTGACCGAAGCATTGCGGCCAGGTAATCATTATGAAGATTTACTGGTTTTAAAAAATCAGGTCTGTGTTGATTATGAGCAAGCTATTTCTGCGATTCAAGCATTATGATAATTTATCTACACCTTAGGAAATGATTAATAAATTCTTTAGCATTAAATAATACAATAATTCTACAGACCCAATATAATGTTAGAGGGGATAAATATCATGGAACATGAAGAGGTACAAGTATTAACTCACGTCAGATGGATTGGATGCGGGTAAAGGATTTAAGGAGGTATCATGAAAGGATTTAACCGACAGAATCAATTATTTTCCCTCTGTGGATTGAATTGTGGGCTTTGTCCCATGTTTTTGAATAAAAACTGCCCCGGCTGCGGCGGCGGTGAAGGAAACCAGGCATGCAAAATTGCAAGGTGCAGCATAGAGCATGGTGGAGTAGAATACTGCTTTCAGTGCAGTGAATACCCTTGTGAAAAATACGATCATATTGACGACTTCGATTCCTTTATTACGCACCGCCGACAAAAGGCTGATTTGGAAAAGGCTCGGCAGTCTGGAGTGGAAGCTTATAATGCGGAACAGATAGAAAAGGTAAGAATACTGGACATGCTCCTGTCCGGCTATAATGATGGCCGGAAAAAGACACTCTTTTGTGTAGCGGTAAATCTTTTGGAACTGCAAGAGCTACAAGCAGTACTTAGGGAAATTGAGCGTAGACCTGACATAAAAATGCTGACTCTCAAAGAAAAAAGTGCTTTTGTTACAGGACTGCTTCAAGATACTGCATCTTATAGGAAGATTGATCTGAAACTGCACAAGAAAAAGTGATGATTAGGAAACAGCAATCATTATTTGTCAGAGACAAACAACAATAAAAAAGGATTGAGAAAAGCAAAACTGAAAGGAATATTTATATGAAGTACACGTGTATGCTTATATCGGTGGCCGACATTAACGCTGCAAAAGAATTTTATGAGGATTTGTTTGGATTGGAAGTATTTCAGGATTACGGAAGAAACATCGCTTTTACCTGCGGCCTGGCATTGCAGCAGGATTTTGACTGGCTTGTGAATCTGCCGAAAGAAAAGGTATTAAAGAAATCCAACAATGCGGAAATCGTCTTTGAGGAACAGGACTTTGACGGTTTTCTGAACAAACTGAAAAAATACCCGGACATTGAATATCTGGGAGAAGTTATCGAGCATAGTTGGGGCCAGCGGGTTATTCGGTTTTACGATTTAGACGGACATATCATAGAGGTTGGGGAGGATATGAAAATGGTGATAAAGCGTTTTCTTGCTTCTGGCATGACTATGGAAGAAGTCTCTGTGAAAATGGATGCTTCCATGGAGGATTTAACGATACTTCTGAATCGTTAATACGCTGTGGATGAATAAGCAAATATGGATTTGTTTAATTGTATTTATCCGGGAGAGCATAGTTAGTTTTGAGAAACCATGAATAAGAGAACAGTGTTTTGTAATCGGATGGTTTAATCCAATGGAGGAAAAGCATATGGATATTCAGAAAATTATCAGCTTAGTAACAAAGACGCAGGGGTTAATAAAGAACCGTGAAATGGCCGCTCATGTGAAGGAGAAAGGTCTTGCAGACTATGTAACGCAGGTAGATATTGCCGTGCAAAATTTCTTAAAGAAGGAACTGTTTGCCCTTGCACCGGATATTCAATTTCTTGGAGAAGAAACCGGATTGCAGGAAATAAAAGCGGATAGCTTTTGGATTTTAGACCCGGTTGACGGGACTACAAACCTTATGCACGACTATCAGCACAGCGTTGTATCTTTAGCACTTTGCCGCCAGGGGGAAATTGTTATGGGAATTGTATACGATCCCTTCCGTGAAGAAGTGTTTTCAGCGATTAAGGGAAAGGGCAGCTTCCTAAATGGACACCCCATACATGTATCAAACGCAGAAAAACTATCCGATACGATGATTGGGTTGGGAACAGCAAAAAGAGAGCTGGCCGATGAAAACTTTGCCCGGTTCCGCAGGGTGTTTGGTCAGTGCCAGGATGTCCGCAGGATTGGCTCTGCTGCTCTGGAACTGGCATATACCGCCTGCGGCAGACAGGGAGGCTATTTCGAGATATACCTTAATCCCTGGGATTATGCTGCCGGTATGCTTTTAATTCAGGAGGCTGGCGGACAGGTAACTGATTTTATGGGGAAACCGCTTGATCCCAAAAAGGGCAACAGCGTAGCGGGAACAAATGGATATATCCATGTTGAGCTGTTAAAGCTGCTGTGAACCATATGTTCCCTTTTCAGAAATTGTAGAGAAAATTAAAATCCGGAATTGAAAAGAGGAAAATTTATGTTTGCGGATGGTCGAAGCAAAAAAGTTGTTTTTATAGCGCATTGTATATTAAATCAAAATTCAATATCTGACGGGACAGCCGTTTTTCCAGCAGCGTTCAAGGATGTAATAAAAATTTTTCTTGATGCTGATATTGGCATTGTCCAAATGCCATGTCCTGAACTTTGCTGTTTAGGGCTTAATAGAGGAAATAACGATGGAGCAGATGTTCCCGTTGTCATTGAAAATACCCGTATTCGTAAGGAAATGCAAAAAGATGAAGCTCGCAAATCGTTAATGGCCCAAGTTGATTATGTGATGAAACAAATAACAGAATACAATACCTATGGCTTTGAGATAATCGGGATTATTGGTGCAAATCGTTCGCCAAACTGTGGCGTGGAAACCACATCAGATTTTAATAAAGAGATAAGCGGTAAAGGTATTTTTATGAGTGAACTTAGTAATAGAATAAATGCGGAAAACTTGAATATTCCTATGTTAGGTATCAAAAGCTCTGATAATGTTCCTGAGCTAATAAAGTCTATTATTAAGTAAAATTCTTTAGGTTAGAATCGATGATGGGTAAACGAAAAAGCAGTTTTGGCATTCCAGTGAACTGCCCCTTCGTTATACTGGATTTCTTGGTACCGTTGGAAGCTTGTGTTCCAGAATCATGCGTGGAACTGTGATGTCATCCCAAAGGGCAGAAATGCCTTGACGGCGCTTTTTAAAATGTACAATCTTGCATCTTCAAGATCAAGCAGTGGTCAGGTAATCCTGTAAATAAGTTTGTTATTGGTCGCACTTTAACAATACTCTTTTAGGGCGTATCTGTCACTGCTTTTTAAATAAAAAGATTGAAAAAGAAGAAGCACCATAGCCTGGTCAGGCCGTCGCGCAGCGACTTGGTGCAATCAGAAGTTAGAAAGGGAAGGATATAATGAAAAAATTTAGTCGGGAAGCAGAACAGATAATGATTGAGCGTTTCGGAAAAGACACAATTATAGCATTGGCAACAATGGGAAATGAAACGCCTTATGTGAGATACGTAAATGCCTATTACGAAAATGGTGCATTTTATATCATTACATACGCGCTCTCAAATAAAATGAAACATATAAAAGATAATCCTGTTGTTGCAATCGCCGGTGAGTGGTTTACAGCGCATGGGAAAGGCGTCAGCCTGGGGTATTTCGGAAAAAAAGAGAATTGTATAATTGCTGAAAAGCTGAAAAATGTCTTTGCGGAGTGGATTGATAATGGACATAATAATTTCGATGATGAAAATACCGTCATTCTATGTGTAGAATTAACAGATGGTCTGTTACTCTCACATGGTACTAGATATGAGTTTTAGCCATTCAAATTCCACTGGTGGTTTGAAATTAATTTTCAAGCCGCCTTTTTCTTTTCATAGAAAAATCTGGCATCCATCCAGACAGTTAAGGACCCTGAATATAAGATTCCTCCCACATTGAATATAAAACTTTCTTTATGTGTATCTTAGGAAATAATTAATAATTTATCCTATATATATAAACACATTGGTGCCACGAATCCGGTATAATGTATATGATTTAAACTGAAAGGAGTGTCATGCTTTGCTTGAAAAAATACTTGTTGTTGATGATGAGAAAGAAATTGCGGATCTGATTGAAGTATATCTTCAAAATGAAAATATGGATGTATATAAGTTTTATTCAGGGGAGGAAGCACTTGTCTGTATTGGGAGTACAGACTTTGATTTGGCTATATTGGATATCATGCTTCCGGATATCAGCGGACTTTCGATATGTCAGTCCATACGAAGTAAGGAGTACACATATCCGGTAATCATGCTTACGGCAAAGGATGGAGAAACGGATAAAATTACCGGGCTTACGCTAGGTGCAGATGATTATATTACAAAACCGTTTCTGCCCCTTGAACTGGTAGCAAGGGTAAAGGCCCAGCTTCGCCGTTACAAGAAATATAACGTTGGATCAGCTGCTCCGGCAGCGGATGAAATCTTTAAATATGCCGGATTGACGATGAACATTAAGACATATGAATGTCGGCTTAATGGAGAGACGCTGTCACTGACTCCTACGGAATTTTCCATACTTAGGATTCTTTTAGAGCGCAGGTGCAGTGTCGTCAGTGCCGAAGAATTATTCCATGAAGTCTGGCAGGAAGAATATTATACCAAGAGTAACAATACGATTACCGTACACATCCGCCATCTTCGTGAGAAGATGAAGGATACCGGGGAAAATCCCAGATATATAAAAACAGTATGGGGGGTTGGATATAAAATTGGGGAAATTTAAAAAAGCAAAGTACAACTATTCAAAGCTCGGCCGTATTACGTTTATCCGAGGATTATGGATTACAGTGGGAGCAGTTGCTGCAGTCTTTGCACTGCGGATGCTGACACGTGGACACTTGGCAGATGCGATTGTTGAGTGGATTGCACGCATTCTTTCAATCAGTGAGAATGAAGCTAATCTGATATATTTCCGGATGGTGGCTGCTAATATGCAGTTTATTCTTGCGTTGGTCATAATCATATTTGTTTTTTTGCTGTTCCATATGCTGTTGGACACATATAAAAGATATTTTGATGAGGTAGTAACAGGGATTGACAAGCTTATGGAAGAAAGGGCAGCGATTTCCCTGTCTCCGGAGCTGGAGAGTGTGGAGCACAAACTGTCTGATGTAAAGCGAACACTTGCAGAACGGGCAGATAAGGCCAAGAGGGCAGAGCAGCAGAAGAATGATCTTGTGGTATATCTGGCTCATGATATCAAGACTCCACTAACTTCTGTAATCGGATATCTCAGCCTTTTGGATGAAACACCGGATATGCCCGATGAGGAGAAAGCAAAATATATCCACACCGCATGGGAAAAGGCGAACCGGCTTAGGACCCTGGTTAATGAGTTTTTTGAGATTACCCGCAGCCACTCAGAATCTCTTCCGCTTCAAAAGACAAAGGTTGATCTTTACTATATGATTGCACAGATTTCAGATGAATTGTATCCGCAGTTGAATGCATGTGGAAAAATCATAGAGAATCATGTAGATGAGGAAATATCTGTATATGGGGACTCTGATAAGCTGGCCAGAGTATTTAATAATATCCTGAAAAATGCCATTACTTATAGTGAGGACAATAGCGTTATCAAAGTATCAGCCAGAGAGCTTTCAGAATGGACTGTGATTCAATTTGAAAATGATGGGGAAATTCCGGAGGATAAGCTCAATCTAATTTTTGATAAATTCTGCCGTTTAAGCAATGCGAGATTAAGCGAAACGGGAGGCTCCGGCCTCGGGCTCGCTATTGCAAAAAATATTATTGTACTGCACGGCGGACAGATAAAGGCCGAAAGCAGTAATGGACGCACTGCTTTCATCATTGAAATTCCATCAGCTTCATCCAAGGTCTCTGTCACAGCTGGAGGGATACAGTATGAATAGAAAGCTCAAAGATAGACCGACAGAAGAACCGGAGGAATCTGACGAAGAGGAGTTGCTAAAAGAGTATGAGTGGGCCAAGGAGCACATCCCGGATGAAGTCATCCCAGCGCCAGGTAGGGAAATTATCAAACAGGCATTGGGAAAGTGATACCATTCGCCTGAAAAAGCGCATTGTGTGAAAAGCCCGGCAAAAAATAAGATGATATAATGTGAACATCAAATACAGGAGGTACAACAATGTACGCATGGGAAGCAATCGAACAATCCTTGACTTTTATCGAGGAACACTTAACAGAAGATATTTATACGGAAGAACTGGCTAATATAGTTGGCCTGTCCCCTTTCTACTTTCAGCGTTTGTTCAAGCGGCTGGTAAATAAACCGGTTCAGGAATATGTGAAACTCCGCCGCCTGGCAAAGGTGATTGAAAATCTGGGTAATACCGAACAGAGAATACTTGACGTTGCCTTGGACTATGGCTTTACAAGCCATGCAAATTTTACGCGGGCTTTCAAGGAAACGTATGGAATCACACCCGAAGAGTACAGGAGGGATTTACCAATGCTCAACACATTCGACAAGCCGGAAGTTTCAATGAATTACGTCTTAGTAGACGAAGGGGTTCCGCTGGTGGTAGGAAATATCGTCTTGGAAATCCAGAGAAAAACGTTGGCGGAACCGGAAATTTACCTCGGCTTGGAAACGGAAGTTCGTATTTCTGAACAAATCCCGGTTGGTGAAAGCACAGGTGTAGACGTGCCAGGACAGCTCTGGAAACGCTATCACATGGAGAAGGCTTCAATCGCAGCAAATTTCAATACAAACGTAGAAATGGGAATGTCCCATACGGAAGATACTGCACAGAGCCTTTTCACGTATTTTGCGGGTGGTCTTGTTCAAAATATCCCGCATCAGATGCAGGAAGGCTTTGTAAAGAGAGAACTCTCGGCAGGAGAATACATCGTTTGCAGAATCGAAGCAGAAAATTTTGAGGATTTGGTAACGGTTGCCTTGAATCAGGGCGGAAAATACCTTTTCGGCACATGGCTGCCACATCACAACTTAACCACGGAGCCTTTCTCGGCAGAAAAGTATTATCATGACTTAAAAGATATGGCTTGTATGGAAATTTGGGTCAAGCCCTTACCGTTGGAAAATAAAAGTTAGTAGGAATATTGGGATGGAGATGCAAAAACCGGTAACGGACAGAAATGGCTGATGATAGAAGTACGGGATAAGGAGATTATGGATAATGTGTTTGAACTGATAAATCTTAGAAAGAAGAGTATGTTGTTCTCAGACTAACCATTCCGGAAGATTGAGTTAATAAAAAAGCAGATAAATAACACCCAAATTAGCGGAGCGGCTTCTGGCGGCTCCGCTGGCTTTTGTCTGCATTGATACATCAGAGTATTAGCAACTGGTTTGTTTCAATGTCCCTATCACAATGCCTTAGGAATTTCTTAATCATTCATTTACCATTCCATAGAAAATCAATTATCTCAAATTAAAAAACTGCCTGCTCATCAATGGTATGCTTAAACTGCCTGATAGAACAGGCAATATTTATATGAAAGGAGGTAATTTTAGAGAATGGAGGTGGCTATGAGAAAGAAGATAAGACGGATTTTCACAATTCTGGGAACAACAGCAATGATTTTTACCATAACAGCCTGCGGGAACCGCATGGATACCATGCAGCCTGCTGCTTCCTATGTTGCAGATTTTTTTGATATTCCAGACACGGTGACAGGAATCGAAAGACTTCTGCTCAAAGATGATATGGCCTATATGTGCTGCCTGGAGGCAGATGGTACGTCCTATTTGGCAGCAATGGACATTGATGACGGCAAGTTTTTGAAACAGCGTCTGGATCTGGATGCTCCTGTTTCGCTTCTGGATTTTGGCTTTGCTCCAGATAACAGCATCTGGGCGGTTTGCTTGGAGCAGGCAGGAGGCTATAGTTTAAGGAAATTTGACAACAGTGGTTCACAGGTTCAATCGGTTGACCTGGCAGGTGTGATGGACACCTCGGTCATTTCTGCAGTTGGAAGAGATTTGTTCCTTAGTATTGATATAGAGGGAAATATCTGTGTGGCTGCTAAATGCGGAAATACGTTGGTCTATCTGTTCGACAATAACGGCCGTTTCTTATTTTCTCTCGATTATGAGGGGAATCTTATGACAACCACAACGACTGCAGAGGGACAGATTGGTATTTGTGCGACTTCCTCGGACCGTATGAACTATGACCTGCTTACAGTGGACATGGAGAGCCAGGATTGGAGTAAAGACAAAATCTATCTGGGAGCAACAGCAGGGCTGTACGGAGGAGTAAACAATGATTTCTATCGGTTTGATTCTTCCGTTTTGTATGGGTACGCTGCGGGCGCGCAGGAGGGCAGCCCTGTCTTTAACTGGTCGGATATGGGACTTGGCACATCAGAGGTTCATCTTGGCGAATGCACGGATGGGCGTTTTGTGGTTCTGGCAGCCTCGTCCAATCAGACTGAGGTACTATCGTATGAAATGGCGGTACTATCCGAAGGTATGAATGAGAGGGAAATTTTGAGTATGGTGAGCTTGACCGCGACTCCTGGCCTTGTCCAGGCCGTATCCGATTTTAACAAAACAAACGACAGGTATAAGGTTGAGCTGACAGAGTATTTTCCGTATGCACAAGATGTGTCCAACGAGGAATGGGATAATGCCATTTTGAATCTTAATACACGGATCATCTCTGGTGATATGCCGGATATCCTGGATATGAGTAATTTGTCCGTACAGATTTATCAAAGCAAAGGGCTCTTGGAAGATCTCTATCCATATATGGAAAATGATCCGGAAATCCAGCCAGAGGATTACTTTGAAAATGTCTTTGAAGCTATTAGCCTGGATGGAAAGTTACCTTATCTTACAGACGGAGTAGCCATATCCACTATGCTGGCCGGCGCAGATATTGTGGATGGAAACAATGGCTGGACCATTCAGGATTTGGAAGAGGTCCTTGATACCTACGGAGCCAATTCCATAAACAATCTGTCTGGCGCTTCCTTCCTGAAAGTCATGCTTCAGACAGATGGCAGTTTTATTGACTGGAGCCTGGGCAAGTGCTCTTTTGATTCGCCTGAATTCGTAAAGATGCTGGAATTTGCCGGTAAAATACAGGAAAGCAGGCAGAACGGCTTCGGAGGAATGGAAATGAGCGATACCTATGCAGCAGCCTATGAAGCTGTGCTGAGCGTTTACCACATCACCCAGTACAGAAATTACTACAACGGGAACCTGAAGTTTCTTGGACTTCCTGGAGGCGGCGGTGAATACCATGCAATCAAACCTGAAGTGAAGGTTGGAATCTCCTCGTCCAGCACCCAGAAGGAAGGGGCATGGGAATTTGTCAGAACACTATTGACAGAGGAGCACCAGATGTCCTGTATGATGCTTCCGATTCATCAGAAGGCGTTTGATAAGGTCACGCAGGCGGCGGTGGATGGAAAATCTATCTGGACATGGATTTACGAAGACGGTAAGGCAACAAAAGAAGATGCGGAGCTGACAAAGCAGCTTTTAAGCAGCTCAGCCTATGTGGAGAATGACAATCAGACACTGGATGCACTTATATTGGAAGAGGCCCGGGAATATTTTTCAGGGGCAAGGAGCGCCCGGGAAACGGCTGAAAGAATTCAGAGCCGGGCCAGTCTTTATATCAATGAGCAAATGTAAAATTTTATATGCAATGGAAAGGATTCAAAATTATGAAAAGACAGTTTATGAAAAGAGGAATGATGGGGATATATGCTGCTATCTGCGCGGGGATGCTTTTGGTTACCGGATGCGCAGGTACAGAGCCAAATGTAAAAACGGAAACAGAAAGAATTGAAGTGACAGAGAGACAGGAAAGTAATCCTGTAAATACTGCCAGTAAGGAGGAGGATAAGGAGGAAGTCCCTAAGAAGCAGGAGGAGGCGGTCCAAAATGATTCGCATCTGCAAATTCAGGATGATGCTGGGAACGAGGATTTAGATACAATGGATACGTTTGCAGATGCGAATGACATGATGAAGTCTGCTGATTTAAGCGGCACAGCCGGCGAATGCTCGAATACCGGGTGCGTGATTAATACATCACCCTTTGCGGATGGCACTTCATCTTCCGGAGATGGAGGCAGCATAACGGTTATTTATTCAGAAGATACAGTATTTCAAAAGGGAACCGTGAAATCGGATGGCAGTAGCTATTCTTTGGAAGACAGTGAAAAAGATGGGATAGGGGATAACGATTTTGTACTGTGTTTTGGAAAGCAGCAGGCGGACGGCTCTTACCTGGCAGACAGAATCATTATGATTGAGTTCAATTAACCTTATAGGAGATGATACAGCTATGCGTTTACATATTGGGGAAAAAATCAAACAACAAAAGGCCATGCTTATTTCCGGAAAGAAATACAGGCCCCTCATAGAAGACCGTGTGCAGCGCATGGCTGTATATCTTATGATTGGATTTTTTGCATTCATGTTTGTATGCACAATCATTTCCCGTGCATCCCATTCTTTTACAACTGCCCATGTTTCAGTATCTTCCATGACAAGCAAAACGTTAATGAACAGGGCTGAAATGGAAGGGATTATCCATGCAGCAGCGGAGAAGGGGATTAGTCTTCCGGATGGCCTTAAGGTCGTGTCCGTCAATGCAGAGAAGGGCAAACCGGTAAACAAAGGCGAAGTACTGATAGAATTTGATATACCTTCCGTAGAAGAACAGATTAAGAAACTGGAGGAAGAAATCCATATCCTTAATCTGAGAATCGATCTTTCAGGAAACAATGGCAGCAGTGATGTGATTGAGGCACAGCGTACTCTTGTGGATGCCCAAAAGGCGTATGAGCGCATTGCTGCGAAGTATGCCAGGACAGATATACGATTAAAAGAAGATTACACAAAACTTGAAGAAACACTGGCAGATGCGGAAAAAAATCTTATTAAGAAGGCAGAAGCGCTTGTGAAAGAAGCAAGGGAAAACCTGGAAAACGTAAGGGAGGACGCGGAGGATGCCATCCGCGCCGCAGAACAGGCGCTGGATGAGGAATCAGAAAATCTTGATGATTCAGAGGATAGTTATCAGCAGGCATTAGAAACGTATGAACAGGCGAAAGATGAGCTTAATATGGCAAAGCAGAAAGTCAGCGAAATAAAGGAAGCAATTGCAGGGAAGCAGCCGGATGATGCCACGGATTATACGGAGGAGCTGAAGGCGGCGGAGGAAGAACTTTCCATTGCACAAAAGGCATTTAACCAGGCAAAAAAAGAGCTTTCGAAAGCAGACTATACCTCATCGTCCTATGACAGGGCAGACGATAACCTGGATTCCATCAAGAGACGCTGGAGACATAAAATTGAACGAGCCAAAGATGCTCTTTATGAAGCAGAAACAGTGCTGGAAGCAGTCAGAGAAGGAAAAGATTTTTCAAGTGAGTCTGCAGTCAGTGAGGCTCAGGCTGCCATCGATGCTGCAAGAGATGCGTTAAATAATGCCCGGCGTAAGTCTGAGGATAACCAATATTCTGAAGAGGAAGAACTTTATGTGGCGGGAAGGGCAATTGAGACCGCGCAGAGAGCATTGGAAGATGCCCGGAGACAGGCTGTTGTATTGCAGAAGGAAGATGAGATTGACAGGCTTACCTATGAATCTGAGCGGTCAGATAAGGAGAAATTGCGTGTTACATTGCAGGAAATTTTGGATAATGGGGGATGCCTTTTGGCTCCGGCCTCTGGAACGGTATTGATGACTCTGGAACGAGGGGATAAAACAAAGGAGGGGGAAGATGCAGTCATACTTTCCTGTGCTGACAGAGGCTTTGTTTTTGAAGGAAAACTGGATAAAGATTCTGCACGCCACTTTTTAGCCGGGGACAAGGGGGAGCTTCATTACAAATTGGATGGAAGCTCACAAAAAACAGATGTGGAGATTCATTCCATCAGCACGCCGGACGAGGCGGACCAGGTTTTAGTAACTGCAGTTCTGCCAGAGGGAAGTTACTCTTCCGGTATGTCGGCGCAGCTTTTTCTGAGCAGAAAAAGCGAGACGTATCAAAATTGTCTGCCTCTTACAGCACTCAGAAGTGATTCCGGCGGAGATCACGTTTTCGTACTCCGCAAACAAAGCTCCGTACTGGGAACAGAATGGGTCATTGCGAGGGTAGATATAACAGTTAAGGAAAGAGACAGTCAGATGATGTATGTTGAGAGCGCGCTTACTTATTCGGATCAGGTAGTAATAAACTCGAATAAGATTATATCGGAAGGAGACAGGGTTCGTATTGAAAATTGACAAGTTTGCTCATTACCGGGCGTTGACAACATTACTGGCAACGGTTCTTTGGTGTATCGCTTGTTCTTTCTATAGTACGGCCATAAGTCACTGTACAAGTGTGAGCATTAAATGGGAAAAGAGCGGTGTCAGCCCCTCAGAGCTTATCAGGCAGCAGACATATGCAAGGCAGGATGGAGCAGGAAACCAGCCAGAGGTCACCTTATGGCAGACATACCCGGAACAGGAGATAATGGCTTCAGATAAAAAGAAAATGAATGTAAATGTAGTTGCTGCCTTTGGAGATTGTAGGGATATATCATCCTCCATGCTGATTGCCGGTGCTTATCCGGCCGGATCGGATGAGTCTGGATGTGCAGTCAGTACCGGTTTGGCATTCTCCTTGTGGGGAAGTACCAACGTGATTGAGATGCCGGTAAAGGTGGAAGGAAAGCAGTTCTATGTCCGCGGCATATTTGAGGAGGAAGAACCAAGGTTATTCTTACAGGCGCAGGCTGAATCGGAAGAACTCTTATCCAATATGCAGCTGTCATTTGCAGGTTCAGGAACAAGGGATAGGGCAAAGCAGTATCTCTCATCTGCAGGTTTTCCGGAGGGACGGATTCTTGACCTGACATTATTTGCATGGGTACTTGGTATTATATTCAGGCTTCCTGCGATCATTCTGGCATTTGGAATCCTTGGGCGCGTGATAAGGCATGGAAAAAGGGTTTGGCGTTATTCCATTCTGCTGGCCATTTATCTTTTATTAGCTTTTGGTATATTGGCTGGATTATGGTTTTGTATAGACTTACCTAAGATTCCTTCCGATTTTATTCCTACAATGTGGTCTGATTTTGAGTTTTGGGGAAATTTGTTTGAGGAACAGGGAAAAAATATGGTCTCTTGGATGGCTGCAGGGCCTGCCTTCCGGGATATAGAGCTTTGGATTGCGGCATTTATGGCAGTGCTGCTTTCTGTTTGCGCCTCTGCCTTTACGGCAGCCGCGGCAATGCTGGTATCCATACGCTCTTACAAAAGAATGATTTTCTTTTGTATGGCATATTCACTGACGCTTTGCCTGATATCATTCAAGATAGCATCTGCTCACAATATGACCTTATGCAAAGCAATGTATCTGATGCCATGTCTGTGGATATGCGTGGATTTTCTATTTTACTGTCTGAAAGAAAAACTTGCCGCCGATGCTGGTGAAGGGAGGATTTTGGATGAGGAAAAAACGTGATTACAGTGTTCCGTTTAGGGAACAAATGGTACCATGGCTGTTTTTGCTGCCGAGCCTGCTGTTCGTAAGCATTATGGTGCTGATTCCTCTGCTGGATGCTCTGCGCCGTTCCTTTTTTCTGGCTGCCAGTGACCGGTTTGTGGGATTTCAAAATTATCTGGCAGTACTGAGAAACAATGCGTTTAAGCTGGCGGCAGCCAATACAGCAAAATTTATCTTAGTCTGCATACCGCTTTTGTTACTCTTTTCCCTGGCTGTTTCACTGATGCTGACATCCTTCAGGGAAAAGCGCGGCATTTTCAAGACCTCGTTTCTTGTGCCCATGGCGATTCCCGTTGCTTCGATTGTTCTTTTGTGGCGGGTGTTCTTTCATAAAAATGGACTTCTCAATGCATTCTTTGCACTTTGGGGTATGGTTCCGGTTGACTGGATTGGAAGTAAGGCAGCCTTTGGCGTGTTGGTTTTTGCTTATCTGTGGAAGAATTTCGGATATGATATGGTGCTGTGGCTGTCAGGACTCAGTGCTATAAATCCAGCATTATATGAGGCGGCGCAGATAGACGGCGCCGGAAGCCTCCAGCGGTTTGTAAGGATTACACTCCCCAATTTAATGCCCACATTATTTACCATTACAGTACTGTCGCTGCTCAATTCTTTTAAGGTGTTCAGAGAGGCCTATTTGATTGCGGGAAGTTATCCGGATGACAGTATTTACATGCTTCAGCATTTATTCAATAACTGGTACAGCAATCTGGATGTAGATAAAATGTGTGCCGGAGCTGTGATGATGGCAATTCTGGTATTTATTTTAATCATGCTGCTGCAAAAAATTATGAACAGAGGAGATAGGATATGAAAAAATGGCTGCTTGGCGTGCCCCTTGTTTTGATTGCGGTCTTTATATGGATGCCTCTTTGGATGCTGATATCCGGTACCTTTATGGGAGGAGCAGAGTTGTCTGAAAATCTTGCTCCTGTCTTAGAAGGCAGGGGAGGAACTGCTGTATGGCCTGTAATTGCGCGTTATCCGACACTGGCGGCATATGTGGAACTATTATTGGATACGCCCCAGTTTTTTACGGTATTCTGGAATTCCTGCAGGCAGGTTTTTCCGATCATACTCGGTCATGTCCTTTTGGGCGCTCCTGCGGCATGGGCATTTGCTAAGTTTCACTTTCGCGGAAAAAAGATACTCTATACTTTGTATATTGTCCTGATGTTGATGCCTTTTCAGGTGACTATGGTTTCCAGCTATCTTGTCCTGAATAAGCTGGGGCTGATTGATACTGTATGGGCGGTCATTCTGCCCGGTGCGGCATCAACGCTTCCGGTATTCATTATGACACGTTTTTTTATGGACATACCGGAGGCGGTCATGGAGGCGGCAGCCGTGGATGGGGCTTCCTCATTTCAGACATTTTTAAGATTTGGGCTTCCGCTGGGGGCGCCGGGCATTCTGTCAGCTGTGGTATTGGGGTTTTTGGAATACTGGAACGCAATAGAGGCGCCGCAGGCATTTTTAAAAAACCAGGCGCTCTGGCCGCTGTCATTGTATATGTCAAACATCACAGCGGATAACGCCGGGGTATCATTAATCGCGTCACTGATTACGCTGATGCCTCCTCTTTTGATATTCCTGTTCGGTCAGAAATATCTGGAGCAGGGCATTATATCTTCCGGAATGAAGGATTAACACAGAGGATTAATTTATGGAAAACAAGATTTTTGCAGGCGATCTGCAGATAAGCAAAGTGAATAAATGGTATCCTGGTGATGTTCATGCCGTTAAGGATATGGACATGGAAATAAAGAGAGGGGAATTTATTGTATTTGTAGGCCCTTCCGGCTGCGGCAAGACAACGCTGCTGCGCATGATTGCAGGACTTGAAAGTATAAGCAGCGGCGAGGTCATTATGGATGGCAGGATTGTGAACAAGGTTCCCCCAAAGAACCGCGATATTGCCATGGTATTCCAAAATTACGCCCTTTATCCCAATATGAAAGTAAAAGATAATATCGCCTTTCCCCTTAAAATGCAGCACATCGGCAAACAGGAAATGGAAGGAAGGGTAGCAGAAGTGGCGCAAAAGCTGGAGCTGGATGCTCTGCTTGGAAGGAAACCGGGGGCCCTTTCCGGCGGTCAGCGCCAGCGTGTAGCTCTTGCGCGGGCAATGGTGAGAAAACCCAGACTTTTTCTCATGGATGAGCCGTTAGCTAATCTGGATGCGAAACTCCGCACAGAAATGCGCCGGGAGATCATAACGCTCCAACGGGAACTGGGCGTAACAACCATATATGTTACACATGATCAGACTGAGGCAATGACGATGGGTACGCGTATCGCCGTAATAAATGGCGGTGTTTTACAGCAGTTTGGAACGCCGCAGGAAATATATAGAAATCCGGCGAACCTGTTCGTTGCAGAATTTATAGGATCGCCCAATATGAATGTATGGGACACAGAGCTTGTTACAAATAACGGACAACATTATCTGACCTTGGGAAATGTCCGTATTCCTGTCGATAAAAGCAGCCTGACCATAAGAGGATTGCAAGGGCCTATTAAGGCCGGTATTCGTCCGGAACACATTGTGCCGGCTGCCCCGGAGGAACCTCATGCAGTACGTATGAAAATCAGCATTTTAGAAAATACCGGGCGTGAAGTGGCAGTTTTTCTCACAGCGTCTGACATACCGAATCTTACGATGGTAACAGATGCGGATTTCTCAGGTCAGGTCGGGCAGGAGGTATATTTTCGGTTAAAGCCGGAAAAGATACATCTGTTTAGTACAGAGACAGGATGTGCATATGGAAATGCTTATGTATAGAATATATTCAACGAGTATAGAAGCTGCAGCTGCATCAACTATATTGATACCGATTCTTTTTTTATATCAAATAATTATTTTCCACAACATAAAAAAGACGGCTGCCTATATTATTTTTATATTATATTTGACTGCAATGTGCTTTTTGGTGGGGTTTCCCAGTGTAGCAGGGATTAAAATTGTTTGGTCTTATAATTTTATTCCTTTGCATGGTATGCTGTCCGATATAACAAATAGCTATCTGAATGTTTTACTTTTTATTCCATTAGGTATATTTGTTCCATGTTTATGGCGCGAATATAGAAGTATGATGAAAACTGTAGGTTTGGGCCTGATGACATCACTGGGTATTGAAATACTGCAGATATTTACCTTTCGGGCAACAGATATAAATGACTTGATAACGAATGTGGCTGGTACAATGATTGGGTATCTAATTGGCAGAATGATTATAAAAATGATTCCTCAATTAGATAGACTTGGTTGCAAGGAAAGTGAGTTATATCTATTATATGGAACAGCTGGTGTAGTTATGTTTTTCTTTCAACCATTTATTCTATTATTATCAGAGGCCTTTTCTCCATAAAAACAAGGGTATGAGCTGAGTATTATAAAGTCTTGCGTAGTGTGGATGAGCCGCGTTTGGAAGTAGGAACACTTTTTTGCTCATAATCACCTGATTCATTGACTCCCGGGTCTACACCGGCAAAGGCACTGGAGATCTTTGAAGTAATAGTGGTCACATTATGCAGTTTCTTTATGTTCATATTTATGCTGTTCTTAGTGATGAATTGTGCCGGGATTATGTCGCAGCGGTATGGCTGTCGGGCTGTGATTTATGGAATATGCAGGGATTTCATTTTGCTGTACCATCCGAGGGAGAACACCTGGGATATGGTGTTGTCTGATAATTAGTAGAAATTATAGATAATCTGTGATATACTAAATTCACGCGATTAACGGAGTAACAAATGTTATATGTAGAAAACTTTAAGTCATAGTTTGAATCATATAAGCTGGATACCCTGCTGACCGGGAAAAATGGAAACGGATGTTTAACCATATGCTTGGAAAATCCATCTTACAGAGTGCGAAAATACTCCGAATGTAGTGGAAACTTTATAACAAATTCTGAATATGTAGATCAAGGAGTTGAGTTTATTGGCAGGAATTAAAGATGTGGCAAAAAAAGCCGGAGTTGGAGTGGGAACTGTATCTAGGATGTTGAATGATAGCGGATATGTAGCAGATGAAACTAGAAAAAAAATCGAAATTGCTATGAAAGAGTTAAACTATACGCCGAATGAACTGGCCAGAAATCTCTATCATAAAAGGACAGGTATTATTGCTGTACTTGTCCCAAATATATCGAATCCTTTTTTTGCAGAGTTTGTAAATTATGTGGAGGCCGAATTGTATGAAATCGGTTTTAAGATGATGCTTTGTAATACGGAAAAAGAAAAAAATGCAGAATTAGAATATCTTGATATGCTAAATCGCCATATTGTTGATGGTGTGATTACCGGAGTTCATTCCTTAAATGTAGAAGAATACAGAAAAATACATAAACCTATTGTCGCACTGGATAGATATCTCGGTGAAAGTATTCCTGTAGTAGCTGTTAACCATAAGGAAGGCGGAAAATTAGCAGCGGAGGTTTTATTTCGTAATGGATGTAAGAAAATACTACATTTTAAAGGTTCGACTGCCGTTGAGTCGCCATATCATGAGCGGCATTTTGAATTTGAGCGCATCATGAAAAAGAACCATGTGGATGTGTACTCCTATGAACTGGAATGGAACCGCCTTGACTCGGAATACTATCAGAAGGTGGTAGAAGATGTTTTTTCGGAGGACTTTGATTTTGACGGCGTATTTGCCGTGGATCGTATGGCAATCGCGTGCATGAATAATGTGATTCGGCATCATCGAAAGGTGCCGGAGGATGTAAAAATCGTGGCGTATGACGGCACATTTATCACTGACATCGTGGAGCCGAAGGTAACAGCGGTCGTGCAGCCCATTAAAAGCCTTGCAAAAGAGTCGGTGCGTTTGTTGGCCAATCGAATCAATGGAGTAGCATACAATAATAAACAGGTAATGCTGGGAGTGACGCTAAAAAAAGGAAACACAACGATTGTATAGTAAAAAACATCAAAACAGAAGAAGAAACAAAAAAGTAGTTGACATTATGTTGCATTAAGAATATAATTTCAATATATTTTTATATCTAATGTGGAACGCGTTCCATGCTGGATATAAACCGGAGTTATTTTTTTAAAACAGGAGTGGAACGCGTTCCACTAGAAAGGAGTAATTTGATATGTAGAGTAGAAATGAAGTGGGTTTACCGGTAGTATGAACATTGAAAAGTAAATATTGTCCAGAACGGAACAGTCGGAACAAATTTTGAGAAAAAGCGCACAGTGTAGTAGACCTTGCGTCGGACATGGTTTATATCGGGATTCCGAGAGTGTATTACAAGTAAAAAAGATAGGAGGCAAAAACATGGCTACAACATTTTATGACGTTACAACTTTCAAAGGGAGCACGTCCCCTTATCATGACATCGGTACGGTAATTAATGAAATCATCGCTGATATTAAAGCAGAACAAACGACACAGACAACCCGCCCGGGAGCCGTCATTTACGTCCCCCCAGGCCACTACGATCTCCTCACTCGAGTGGTAATTGATATCAGTTTCCTACAGATTAAGGGTGCTGGTCATGGTTTCATGTCTCAGGCCATTAGGGACGATACCGCAGATACGAGCCAATGGGATGAGGTTCTACCCGGCGGCAGTCACATCCGCGTGATGAACACCGATGGGAACCATGAGGCTTTTCTGGTTTTCAAGACTGGCACGCCTGCATTGAATGGGCGGCTCAACTCTATTTTTTTTCAGGACTTCTGTCTCAATGGTGTAAACGCCGAGAAACCTTACAGCAACGGGAAAATCGGAATTTCAGTTCAAAGCGACAACGACTCCCTACGCATTGAGGGAATGGGCTTTATGTACCTGGAGCGACCGCTCCTAATAAAGGGCGCCGATGCGATTAATATAACAAACAACTTTATTGCAGAAACGGGCAGCTGCATTGAACTTACCGGTGCATCTATTCTTGGCAAGATCACCAACAACTATCTCATAAGTGCCTGGGCAGGCTATTCAATTTTTGCAGAGAATGGCGAGGGCTTGCTCGTCTCAGGTAACACGATCGTGTGGGCCGGTAAGATTTATCTCGATAATGTCAGTCGGAGCAATATTTCATCAAATAAGATACTCAGTAACTTTCCTGGCATGGTAATTCTCGCCGGTAACAGCAAAGAGAACCTAATTTCGAGTAATCAATTCCGGCGTACATGGGGAGATGGAAAATCGGACTTGCTTGATGACACTTACGGGCTAATCAGAGTCGAGAGTTCGGGAAATCAAATTAGCTCTAACATATTCGCTTTCGATGTCCCTAGAGAACAGTTACTGCCTAATGAGGAAACAGTACCTGCGATTATTCACATAACCGAGGGCGACAACAACTACTTGGGGATGAACCAGATCGTAGCTAATCTTCCCGTCGCAGTAGTTTTGGACGCACCTACTACCACAACTAAGGTTCTTTATAGTGCAACAGAGGATCAGTTCTCGCCTGCGACAAAGAGTTACTCATTTGTTCCAACACCCTAAATCAAGTCGGAGTTGGTTTCATGTGAAAAAGATGGAATGACACAATGTCAAAAGCGATACATATAAAAAAATTTCTAGAGTACAGAATGAAATAGCATCAAAAAAGGGATTAAGAAAATCAAAGAGGCGCATCTTTTGGATTTTATTTTCACCCTCTATGGAACGGGTTATATAGAGGGTGAAGCTCAAAAAAATTTTTTATGAACATGGAATGGGTTCCACAACAAAGACTGTATAATAAAAGAAAGGGAAAAATTATGAAGAACAAAAGTTTCAAAAGATTACTGTCAGCAGTAACAATCGGAGCAATGACGCTTGGCCTGATGACAGGCTGCTCAGGAGGCGGCTCAGAAGAAGCCGAGACTGATGAAAGCGGTGCAATAGTTATTAAATTCGGTATCCATGTATCGAATCCGGCAGAACAGGAAACGGTTACGAATAATATCGTTGGAGCTTTTAATAAAGCAAATGGCGGAAAGTATAAAGTTGAATTTGAGGCGGCAGATACAGAGACTCATTCAAAGAATATGAAGCTGAAAGCTGAAGACGGAACATTACCTCAGATTTTCTGGATTGAAGGTTCAGAGGCTTCAGAGTACAGTGAAGCAGGTGTTTTGATGGATCTGACAGAATTCCTTGATGAAAATGCAGATGTCAAAAAAGCTCTTGGCGGCATGGAAGCAGCATTTAAGGATGACAATGGACAGTTCGGGCTTCCGTATCAGTGTAATGTACAGGGTGTTTTCTATAACAAAGAACTGTTTGACAAAGCAGAGGTTGCATATCCAACAGACGAGACAACCTACGAAGACTTTATTGAGATGATTAAGAAGTTAAAGGACAGTGGCGTTACGCCGCTTGCAATCGGAAGCAAGAACAGTGCGTTTGCAATGTGGGAGTTCAATGAGTTCCTTGCAAGGTACGGATGGGAAGATAACATTGAAAACATTTTAGGCGGCAGTGATAAATTCAATAATAAAGAGCTTACAGCCTGCTTTGAGAAGCTCCAGGGTATGAAAGATGCAGGTGCGTTCCCAGAGAATATGGCTACGATCGAGTATTTTGACGCTAAGCAGTTATTCAATGAGGGAAAGGCAGCAATGTTTGGAACCGGACAGTGGGATTGTGCGGAATTTGACGAGAATATTGGAGATAAGATTGGATTCTGGTGGGGACCAAGATTTACTGATACACAGAGCAATCAGGAGATTGTTATGAAGGTTCCGTCAGCGCCGATCGGTGTCAGCGCGGCAATTGCTGATAATGAGAATTTAAAAGAAGGCGTATATGAATTCTTGAAATTCTATTACGGAGAAGAGGCAGCAAAGATTTCCTATGAAGGATCTATCTTCCCGGCTACAAGCTATGAAGGAGTGGCGGCTTCTGACAGCCAGTATTCTATGAATGCTATGATTGAAGCTCTTGCAAACGGATGGGAAAGCCCGGAAGCAGCGCCAGACCTTACAGTATCTTCCGCAGTTCAGGAAGCATTGTATGATGGTATATTCGGTGTGCTTCAGGGAACATATCAGCCAGCAGAAGCTCTTGATAAGATTGACGCAGCTTTAGCTAACAGCCAATAATTGCTGATAAAAATATTCCGACACCGGCGGTTTGTGCGGTGCCGAGGAGGAACTGAAGGAAAAAGCATAAGAAAGACGGGGAAAATTTATGCATTGGCTAAGTAAGAAAAAATATAAGATAGGTCTTATGATTCCGACACTTCTTGTCTATAGTATCTTTATTATGCTGCCGATCGTGGTAGCGGTAAGATACAGCTTTACAAAATATTCGGGAATCGGGCAGGCTAGATTTATCGGATTGAAAAATTATGTGAGATTGTTTCAGGATGAAATATTCTGGGTTTCCTTTAAAAACACAATGGTCATGTTTATACTGGCATTTGTTCTGCTGCTAACGTTGTCTTTCCTGATTGCTCTGCTGCTGAACAAAGGATTAAAGGCTGTGGATTTTTCAAAAGCACTTATCTTTTCGCCGGCGATTATAGCTCCGATCATTGTAGGTATTATCTGGGTATATATTCTGGATCCGAATATTGGTGTCATCAACAATGTGCTGGATGCAATCGGGGCAGATGGTCTTAAACAGAAGTGGATCGGCGGAGCTACATTGTCGCCCTACAGCATTGCGATCATATATTTCTGGCAGCAGTTAGGATATTTTGTGACCATATTTATTGCAGGTCTTAAGATGATTCCGGGAGATGTTCTGGAAGCTGTTAAGATTGACGGTGCCAGCGCAGTACAGGAAGTCAGGTATGTAATTATTCCTATGATGCGCACAACGATTTCTACGGTAGCTGTACTGATCATTACAGGTGTGTTTAAAATATTTGAGATCGTGCAGCAGACGACCGGAGGCGGTCCGAACCATCTGTCGGAAACATTGGTAACATATAGTTATTCAATGACATTTTCCAGCAGTGATTACGGATATGGAATGTCGCTTGCAACGGTTACATTATTATTGTCATTATTGATCACGGCAGTGTACAGTGCGGTAACAAAGGAAAGGGAGGGCTAAGAACTATGGTAAATAAGAGAAAAAAAGCAGTCCAGTATATATTGATGGTGCTAATCACATTATTGGTTGTGTTCCCGTTTTTATGGATGTTGGTTCTTTCCTTTAAGACAAATTCCGAGATATTATCTTCACCGTTATCATTACCGAAGACATTTAATTTTGAAAATTACCGGCATGCGATGGGGACGCTTAACTTCCCGAAGCTGTATGGTAATACACTTTTTGTATGTGTGATCTCACTGGTGGCGGAGTTAATCATTACGTTTTTCAGTTCTTTTGTTCTTGCGAGAATGGAATTTAAGAACGAGAAAATAAGAAAGATGCTTTATGGATTCTTGATCATGGGTCTGTCCATATCCCCATTTATCCTGTTGTTTCCAGTATACAAGATCAATGTGTTTTTCGGACTCAGAGGGAAGCTTGCGCTGATCTTTCCGTATATTGCCACTTCCATTTCCTTCAATACTCTGCTGCTTGTGGGATATCTGAAATCTCTGCCTGCAGAGATTGATGAGGCGGCACTTATTGACGGGTGCAATATATGGGATCTTATGGTGAGGGTCATACTTCCTATGACGAAGCCTGTGATTGCTACGGTTGTGATATTCAATGTTTTGTATATCTGGAATGAATTTCCGTTTGCATCAGTTATGCTGAGAGATGTGTCAGATTATACATTGTCCATGGGCGCATCGTTCTTTAAGGGAACCTATACGGTTGATTACGGCGGAATCGTAGCATCCAGTGTTATGATTATTATACCGGAATTGATATTCTATGGAATTTTCCAGAAAAATATTGTGGAAGGTATGACTGCAGGAGCAGTTAAGGGTTAATAAGGCAGCACCAGTATTTTGAGATTAAGTTAGTTTTAAGCAAAATTATCAAGTAAAGGAGAAAATTTATGAGTAAGGTATCAGGATTATTTCAGGATCTGACAACGATTAAGAAAGCAAGAAACGGAAGGCTCGCAAGCTGGGATCAGCGTGGCAAGAATCAGGACTACTGGGAGATTCCGGCAAAAGAGAGCATCGTACTTGGAGAAGTAGAGGGACCGGGATGTATTACCCATATCTGGATGACTTCTTCATGCCGCAAGGTGAAGGCTCCGAGTATTCTTGACCCGGTATTAAATGCGTCGGCAGCGCCGGTTATGGAAATTCATCCTGCACTTGGTGTTATATGGGATGATTATGATCCATTTTATTACAGGAAGGCTTTGATAAAAATTACATGGGATGATCAGGATACGCCAAGCGTTTTGGCTCCTTTGGGTGATTTCTTCTGTATAGGCAACTGTTATCCGGGAAATTTCAGCTCTCTGCCGTTTAATGTATCATTAAAGCCGGAGGAAGCAGGAAGATATGGAGCACCGTGTTCTGTATCCTGCTATTTCCCGATGCCGTTTAATAAGAAGGCAAAGATTGAGATCATAAACGAGAATGAGCTTCCGTTTATATTATATTTTAATATTGATTATGAGATGTACAAAGAGCCATTGGATGAAAATACAGCTTATTTCCATTCCTGCTGGAGACGTGAGAACCCATGTGATGGATGGGGACCAGATGTACAGACAAATTCTCCGGAGGTCAATAATGTGACAAATTTTAAGGGAGAAGGAAACTATACAGTTCTTGATGTAAAGGGAACGGGACATTATGTAGGATGTAATCTGACAGTTAAGCACTATCAGGGAAGCTGGTGGGGCGAGGGTAATGATATGTTTTTCATCGATGGAGAGGAATATCCGAGCCTTAACGGAACTGGAACGGAGGATTATTTTAATCACGCATGGGGAATGCAGAGGAACGCTTATCCGTTCTTCGGAACGATTGTTCATGAAGGCGATACCGATGGTTTTCAGGTGTCTTACCGTTTCCATATTACAGATCCGGTGCGTTTTGAGAAGAGTCTCCGGGTAACGATAGAGCATGGACATGCAAACCATCTGTCTGATGACTGGAGTTCCACGGCTTACTGGTACCAGACACTGCCGACAGAAGATGAGATTACGATTCTTCCGGTGGAGGAGAGGCTTCCAAATGTGCCAAAGCTTCCTGAGAGGAACTTAAAAATGCCAGAGCTTACAGAAGAGATGAAAGCGGCAAGGCAGTCATGGGAAAAACGATGGGAAGAGTATGCTCCGGCGAGGGAAGAACAATTCCGCATCAAGGAAAAAAAGGCACGGCGTGAGTCTAGGCTGAATACGGAATTTGCAAAGAAACTCCGTGATGAGTATAAATAGATAATTTGGAGGAGATATATGTCTAAGGAATTAATGCTGCGCAACATTGAGAGAGCCCAGCGTGCAATTGACGAGAATAGAGAAACAGTAAAAAATGGGAGGATGCGTCAGCGCTATCATTTCATGGGTGAGACTGGATGGATCAATGACCCGAACGGGTTGATCTATTACAAAGGAAAGTACCATTTCTTTTACCAGTATAATCCTTATTATGGACATTGGGATTATATGCACTGGGGTCACGCGGTGAGTGATGATATGCTCCACTGGGAGTATCTTCCTCTGGCCCTTGCACCGAGTGAGTCCTACGATGATCATATGCGGGGCGGTTGCTTTTCAGGAAGTGCTATCGAACATGACGGTAAGCTGTTTTTGATGTACACAGGCGTTACGAATGATGGAAAAGGATTTGAGCAGACCCAGTGTATCGCTTACAGTGAGGATGGGATACATTTTGAAAAGTATGATGGAAATCCTGTACTGACTCCGCCGGAGGGAGTTCCCTCCCATATGTTCCGGGATCCGAAAGTGTGGAAGCATGGGGATACTTACTATATGGTCTGTGGTGCCAGCAGAGATAATAAAGCACAGGCACTTTTGTACCGCTCTGATGATATGCTCCACTGGACATTTTTCAATGTTCTGGCAGAGAGCCGGGGCGAGTGGGGTTATATGTGGGAGTGTCCGGATTTTTACCAGATAGGAGATAAATATGTGCTGATGGTGTCTCCAATGGGAGCAGGAGAACGTACCGTAGTATATATGGTGGGTGATTTTGATTATGAGACAGGTAAATTTTCCTATCAGATAAATGGGGAGATTGACTGGGGCTATGATTACTATGCTCCGCAGTCCTTTGTAGCGCCAGATGGCCGGAGACTTATTGTGGCATGGGCAAACTGCTGGGACTGGATGCCGTTTTGGAAGGACTGGGGACCGGCGTATAAGGAAGGATGGTGCGGTTTTTTTAATATCCCCCGTGAAGTGCGGATGATGCCGGATCATACATTGCAGTTTGTGCCGATTAAAGAGCTGTCAGCATTGAGAACGGATGGTTATCAGGCAGATTGTATCATTATAGATGATGAAGAACTTAAACTTACTGCGGGAGACGGCATTTCCTTTGAAATGAAAATGGAAATTGATTTGGAGAAAACAGATGCTGACAAGCTGGAGCTGTATTTGCGCAGCGATGGGGAGAAAAGGACAGTTTGTACATTTGATTTTGCGAATGGCGAATTGAAGGTGGATAGAAACAGTTCTGACGGATGGAGCCGGGGTATATCCAGAAGTACCTTATTCCTGAAAAATAAAAAGAAGTTAGATATCCACATCTTTTCTGACCAAAGCTCAATAGAAATTTTTTCGGATCAATATCAGAATAATCATGCAAATAATGTTTTTGCGGCAGGCTTGCAGAATCAGATTGCGGCTCGTGCATATGAAGGGAGGGTAGTGGTGAATCATTACGAGTCATATAAAATAAATGAATGCTTTGTCTGAATAAATTAAACAGATTGGCCCATTGGTAATCCATATGCGGATATCGGCGAGGTAATCAATAGTATATTGCGGATGTAAAGAGCAAACAAATACAGACATCAATGATATTGCAGATTTATTACAAAGTAACTTGAAGATCATATAGTTATAATATAGGGGATTGCAGCATTTATGGCAGTTCCCTATATTGAACGAGGAGGAAATGAAGATGGAAAAGTATGATGTAACTGCCTTGGGTGAATTGTTGATTGATTTTACACAAAATGGTATAAGTCCGCGGGGGAATCCATTATTTGAGGCAAATCCGGGCGGGGCACCATGTAATGTTCTGGCGATGCTGTCAAAATTGGGACATAGAACAGCTTTTATCGGAAAAGTAGGAAAAGACTATTTTGGAGAGCGGTTAAGAAACGCCATTTCTGAATTAGGAATATGTGCGGATTATTTGAGGAAAGACGAGAAAGTGCATACTACACTGGCTTTGGTACATACTCTCCCAGACGGAGACAGGGATTTCTCATTTTATAGAAATCCTGGGGCGGATATGATGCTTACAGAAGCCGAAGTACCGGAGGAACTAATCAAAGTTTCTCGATTTTTTCATTTCGGAACGCTTTCCATGACGCATGATAGAGTTCGTAAAGCCACCCAAAATGCGCTAAAAGTAGCAAAGAAGAATAGTGTGCTTGTTTCTTTTGATCCGAACCTGCGGCCGCCGCTATGGGATTCATTAGAGGTTGCCAAAGAACAAGTCTTGTATGGAATAGAGTATTGTGATGTGTTGAAAATATCAGACAATGAGATCCAGTGGTTAACAGGAGAAGAAGATTATACTGTAGGGGCACATTGGATCCAAGACCGCTATCCACAGGTACAGTTGCTGCTTGTTTCAATGGGAAGAAATGGAAGCCGGGCCTATTATGGGGATGTTATGGTAGAAGAGCGGGCATATATAAATGCCAATACCATTGAGACAACAGGGGCAGGCGATACATTTTATGGTTGCGTTCTTCATTATTTATTGGAGCATGGCTTGCAGGGGTTATCATCAGATAATTTGAGTGATATGTTAAAATTTGCAAACGCAGCAGCGTCTATTATTACAACCCGGAAAGGCGCTTTATGTGTTATGCCAGCTCTTGAAGAAATAATGTGTTATTTACAGTAGGAATGGAATGAATGTTGATTGATATTGGAATAGAGAACATAGGGAATATATCCCTGAACGATCATGCGGTCATAAGCCTTTGTCATGGAGAAGATTAGGAACTGTGGGTGTGCGAAAAAAGTATGATAAATGGTCCTAAGTTATTTTGGGTCCCAGCATAAAAAAACATCAGGAATTATAGTTTGCTTCAGGCTGATAGAAGGAATACTCAAAGTTAGCATAGCAATACATGAAAGATATGATAGGTTGTATATTTTATTGTAAAGATAAAATTGTTGGTTATCAGGGTGATAACCAGCAATTTTTTTAGAGATATTTTCTAGTTTATTAGAGCCTTTGTTTGTATCTCTTGACTTTTATTTCTTACAAGTATAATATTTCTAAAAGTAATGATTGGATTTTAAATCTTTAAATTCTTATATGTAATATAAATATTTTTGAAGAGTATTTATATCCTGCATTTGATAATTGTCCAGAAAGGTTGGTCTGTCAGAGATGAAAAAGGTGGGAAAACAGAGGCTGTTTATTGCTGCAGGTATCCTTATTCTTACAGTGACCGGATGCGGCAGAAAAACACAGGAAAATCATGATATGCCGCAACAAGCAGCGGTCAGCGAAGAAGATTTGGAAAGAGAACAACCGAAAGAGAACCTTGATTCCGATGCAGAACATATTGCTGCCCTTTATCGTGATATTTACAATTATGCAGCTGAGATGGGAACCTTAAGTGATCTGGAGGTGGTGAGAAGTATCGTTGAAAGGATTGGGGAACATGGTTACGTTGTGGCAGACGAAGGAAATCAGATTGATATGGCTGGCCTGGAACAGGTTTTACGTTTTTGCAGGTCGGTAGACGGGAAACAGGAGGCAGAGCTGACAATGATAGTGGTCACCAGTTCCGGTGGATTCATTAAATATGACCTCCATACAGTAGATGGTACAGTGGATGTGGCCAGAGGATATTATCAGTATGTAAATGGGAGACTGGAAAACATGAGCACAGTGAGCTATCCTGTAGATTCATGGGAATATACAAAAGAAGGCTATCTGCTGTTTGAGGGAAGTCATTATTCCGAAATCTATTATGCACTTTCACTTAGTGATAAGCCGGAACATACGGCTCTAAGGGTGCTGCCGCTGGATGAAACATGCAGGAAATTAAACAGAGCTTATCTGTTGCCAGCGGGGTATGGAGGAAATAATCTTTTCCTTGTTGACTGGAGCGAACAGAATTTTGGAAATCTGGATTTTTACGATTTGTTCGACAGGTTCTATCCTGATATTTATGAACTGCCGGTTCCTTTTGAGGCCAATGATGATTCAGGTGTCGGGGCCGTTTACAGGATATCGGCAGAGATATTTGAACATGTCGTTGAGGTCCATTTCAGAATAGACCATGAGGAGCTGCGGAAAAAGACAACCTATATTCCGGAAGATCAAACCTATGAATACAGGCCGAGAGGATTTTATGAGGCTGAGTATCCAGATATTCCATATCCGGAAGTGGTAAGCTATGAAGAAAAAAACGATGGAACCATAACCCTTACCGTGAATGCCGTATACCCGGAAGAGAACACCTCCAGAGCATTCACCCATAAAACGGTGGTCCGTCCCCTTGACGATGGTGGTTTTCAATATGTATCAAATCAGATCATTTTTCCAGAGGTCGGCTTTGAACCATGGTGGCATTCGGAACGGCTGTCAGAAGACCAGTGGAAAGAGGTATATGGGGAATGATTAGTTGAAGATTTAAGATGGTTATTCAGAAAATGAGGGGGCCCGTTTATCCTGTTATTTTTAGTAGTGGCAGTCGGAAGTTTATTTGCAGGCCGGCAGGAGTAAGCAGACAGGAAGCACCGCGGGCAATCTCCCGGTCACTGCGCATTTCCCGCAGGGCCCACCATACCAGAGGATTGAACTAATACAGGATACCGGCAAGGTCCATCAGACAGCCTGCCAGTGGGTTTTATCTGTATGGTTTTGGGACTCCAGGCGGTGGTCTTCAACAGGCGCTCGATGCCAACGAGGGCCTGCCCTGATGGTTGTAAAAAAGAGAGTTATTTTATGCGTGCTGTAATGGAGTATTAAGGAAAAATCAATTCGGATAAAAATTGATGACCATAAATTTAATCACGGCATCCGTCTGATTGATATAAGTATGTCCGATGGAGGAATCAAAGGTGAGGGCATCCCCCTCTGCAAGGATATGGTTTCCGGCTTCTGTCTGAAGGAGAGTTCCCCTTGAATCATATAGATATACTCCTGCGCCTTTTCCGAATGACCGATGGAGGCATTGGAGCTGTGGGCATCCAGCTCGGCGTAAAACAGTTCGAAATTGCGGACGGGTGTACTCCCAAAATGACAAAAGACACGGTAATGTTCTGTTTCACCTGTCTGAACAGCCGGTTCGGATTTTCGGACAACCGCAGTTTCCTGCTCGATTCCATCCATGAGCCTTGTATAGGGGACATTCAGCCCATTGGCAATTTTCCAGAGGGTATATCCTGCTGTCTTAAGACGGAAGATGATTATTTAGAGGATGCGACACAATCATAAATATGTAAGAGTGTCTGATCAATGTAGGCTGTTCTTCTATTGTCTAACGTGTAAGGAAAGAGATAAGGTAGGATAATATAAGAGGGCAGGAGTATATAAATTACCAGAAGTGGAATGGCCGCCCTGTATCTAACTGGGCAATGGTGCGGAACCAGCTTTCCATGAATGTCAAAATCCAGGCCCGCATCATGAAATATGAGAATTACTGATTGCATACAGGAGGGCCCCCATGAATTACTATGACTATTTTCCAGAAGAAGAGCACATGGATGAAGATGTGCCGATGGATGAGTTTATAGCCGAGGCAACAAGGACAGACATCCGTTTCCAAACATTGGCAGAAGAATTACAGTTTCTTAGGACAGCAAGAGTCACTCTAAACAACGAACTTTTTACCTGCTACGAATATCTTCGGGAGCGTGGGCTGCTTGAATTATACCAAGCAACAACTGCCATAAAAATACTCCTTTTCGATAAGAATTGTCATATCTGGATTCTTCCCTTCTTGTTTCTTGTAGCTGAATTTGTTTTTCTGTTTAATTCCATCGTTTGAACACAATAATTTCCGCATCAGCTCCATAGCCACTGTACTCAGACACCATGAGGTACTTCTCGTCAGCAATAATTCCATAACATCTGTCGCTGCCCTCTTTATACAGCTGGTTCCCTAAATAAATCTTGTTGTCATCCCAAAACTTTACCATCTGGCCGTTTGGAAGGGCATATTCAATATTGGCAAAGGAGCCTTTGAGTGCATGAAGCTCTGTCACTTCCTCCATATCCTGAATATGAAGAGCATGAAAGGCCGCAATCAGCTTTTCTTTCAATTCATTTAACACAGTCCCGCCTCTTTTACAGCATTGTGCAACAAGGCATTCTGATCCAAAGGGCCGGCCTCCTGTTGCAGCACATCCATTACAAGTGCTGTTTAATTCGCATTTCGTACAATCAATTCCGCAGATAGAATTCATTCTATTTTCCTCCGTAAACTCTTATTTTTTACAATTTTTTAATCGGGAAAAACATATATCCCTTCCCAGTCTGTGGACAGGTAAAATCGTGAACTGCCCCGACCAATGTAATATCATTATCCGCCAGATATTGTATTACTTCTGGAAAAATACCATCGTTTTCACGTTCTACATAGATATATTCATAGCCGGGAATTACCCACTTTGTCCAACCATCAGGGGCTTCTGCAACATCATTGCACTCCACTCCCGCAAGGTAAAGTCCTTTATTAAAGCCTTCCCAAGGCTGAAAGGAACGGGAAAAATCAGACATTGCACCCCATATTCCGCTAATGTTCCCATTTTCATCTTTCTGTGCCAAATGCTGAACTTCTCCAAAATGTGAATTCGCTTCATCCCATAGCTTCTGAATAAAGCCTGCTCCGTCTGTTGTTGCCCCCTCTTTTCCTATTACAATAAAGGACTCTTTTTTGCATCTTTCGATTTTCATTGATTTGTCATTCCTTTCGCTTTATGTTCAATACACCAAAATATATATTTCGTCCCCTTAGTTTCAGTTTAACTCATCACCAAACTGGAATTGAACAAAATCGCTGCGCGATGGCCTGCCAAGGCTTGTAATTGCCTTTGCCGGACATAAACTGATACACCGGTAGCACATAGTACAGTGCTTTCCGGCTGTTGCTTTACCATTTTCCAGGGTAAGGTTGTTCGTTGGACAGAGCCGGGTACACAGACCGCAGCCTATACAGACATTACTGATTTTCAATTATCCGAGTAATTCTTTGTCCTGCCATAGTACCATAAACGCTGGCAGAGTAATCCGGCGATTCTGTTATAAAGATGCAGACCGTTCCTGGGATACCTGCCTTTCCTGATTTCCTCTGCACATTTTTCAATCTTTCTGTCTGCTTCCCGGATGATTTCCTGATTCTCTTTGGGGGACTTTTTCAGCAGCTTTACGTCACAGACAGAATCAGGCATACGAATATGTAAACCGCCAACGATTTCTGCGCCGTATTTTTTCAATAACCGTGCCGAGCAGCCCGCACCGTCTCCGCTAAACAATCCCATAGTAGCAACACAAAGTAACTTTTTATCCTTCCAAAGATCCGGATTGGCTTTGATAAAATCTTTTACCATGACGGGAACGTTTGAAAATTGAACGGGATATGCGAAAACAATAAAGTCATGCTGTGATAATAAATGTACTGCTTCTTTCTGTTCCATCGGAACAGCCTGTGCGGATTCATCCAGTAAACAGACAAGCTTCCGGATACAATGTTCTGTGTTTCCAGTTCCGCTTAAATAAATACCTATCATATTTTTTCACCGTAAACAAACTTAAAAACTGGTTTCATCTGTATCCCTTTATCCTCTACTGTCAATTTTACCGCCATTGACCGATTTCGGGAAGACCTGAAAACAAAAGCCTTCTTAAAATCGGTCAATGAAAGAAGTTCATTCTTTTTTAAGATTTTTTAGAGGTTTTTTAGAGACTACTCTGATAGAATGGATAAAAAATTCGCAGAAAATTTGGATAAACTGTGGATTTGTATTTTATATGAGAGGAGAACGAAATGAAAAAGAAAGCAGGAAAAATGATCTTATTGACAGGGGTGCTGTGCATCCTGAGCCTTGCCGTATGCGCCTGTGGAAAGACGGAGGAAGCCCCGGATGCAGAGGATACGCAGGTGTTTCAAGGAGAACCGATTCAGGAGGATGATATAAAAGATGATGTTTCTACTCCGGAACCATCTGCGGAGGAAGATGGACTCAATGGCGGAGACAAGCAGGAAAGTCCGGAGACAGAAACAGAACCGGAATCCGGAGAAAACAGCAGCAAAGAAACAGATATCCTGTCAAAAGAACAGCTGGAAGCGCAAACTACATCCGGTACATCTGCGGAGTGGGTTGACAGCACTCCTAATCTGGAAGGAGATGCCAAAGACCTGAAGGACGGGCAGTTAACAGTGGTTGAATCTGTTACGGAAAAATCAGATAACGGCGGGGATATCATGGTATCTCCTGGCAGCGGGGATGATTCTGATTTTAATAAGGTTGCAGTTACATACGATGAAAATACGCTGTTTGCCATACAAACGATCTACGATGGAGGGGCCAGAGCTGAAATGTCAGCAGCAACAGCGGCAGACCTGGCATCCGGCCAGCACATTCAGGTATGGGGAAGTCCTTCAGGCAGCGGCCTGAAAGCAACCCGGATCTGTATTGTAAAAGTGGCATAAATGCCCGCCTAAATGCCGGAGGTGTCAAAGAGCAGCATGGACGCTGGATGCCGTTGGAATTTCATCAAGGTTGATGGTTTCATCGAGCATGGAAAGGAACAACGCCTAATAAAGGAAATCACCGGAAAGGAAAACATCAGTGAAAACATATAAACAGCTTTGGATGAAAAAATATACACCAGTTCTGATTATCGTTCTGCTTGTTTTGACGGCGATTCTGTATGGAATACGAAACGGCAGAAGTAATGGCAAAGGTGGTAACATCCTTGCCGGTGCAAGCCCGGATACAAGCGCCTTCCAGATGTATTATTTTGATGGGGAAACGGTTGCGGTCAGGACGTTGTATGACAGAGGTAAAGAAAAGGAACTGATTAAAAAAATCAATGCTATTCCTCTTCTGGAGGCAGAGGAAAGCGCCCTCTCCCAGATGGATATTCCTTTTTACGGGTTCTGGAGCAGCGATAAGGACGGCCATGATATTTCCGTGACAGCATCCGGCGGTGTCTGGCTTAAGAATGACGGGACGGTTTATAATGGGGATACGGAGTTGTCTCTTTTGTGGGAACAGATGGAAGGCAATGATGAGGACGATACCCTGAATGTCCTGGATTTTCCCAATGCAGGGCGCTTGTCTGCATATCACAGTCTCTTCCTTCTGAAAGCGGATGAGCAGACGGAAGAAGGCCCGGAGGGTCTGACTATGACAGTCGAGGACATCGGGACAAGTGAAATCACGGTACGGATTACGAATAAAAGCGGGGAGGATTTTTCCTATGGGGAATACTTCTCCCTCCAGAAGCAGATAGACGGACAGTGGTATACGATACCGGTAAGGGCGGATAACGTTGGTTTCCAGGATATTGCCAATATCCTTCCGGATGGGGAGAGTGCCAGCGAGACATACAATCTTGATATATATGGCACGCTGGAACCGGGGGTATACAGGCTGGTGGTGGAAACACTGGGGGCCGAGTTTCTTGTGGGCCACGGAAGGATGGCAGGAATAGAGGGGGAACTGGCCATTGAACCCCGAAAGGCGCCTTTCATTTAAAGCAGATAATGCAGGAGGATTTGCTGAAATTGTTCCGGAAAAGATGTCGGAGGGCTTTATAGAAAGTGAACTTTCGACCGGGGAATATATTGTCTGCAGAATTGAGGCAGAGAGTTTTGAAGAACTGATGACGGTGCATGGCCATTTCAAAAGCCTTGAAGTATAAAAAACATCCGGTATAATCATATACAGGTGGTGATAGAGGATGTTTCGGATTGGCGAATTTTCAAAATTGACACAGGTATCTGTCCGGATGCTGCGATATTATGACGAAGCAGGGCTTTTGAAGCCGGCAGAGGTTGACAGGTGGACGGGGCACCGTCTGTATTCGGTAGAGCAGATACCACGGCTTGACAGAATCCGGTATCTGCGTGACAGCGGCTTTCAGGTTTCTGAAATTGCCCTGGCGCTGGAAATGGATGACCATGCACTTCTGGTATCTCTTGATAAAAAATGTCTGGAGATTGAGCAGGCCATACAAAAAGAGCAGGAGAGGCTGCTGAAAATCGCAGTTGCGAAAGAAGAAATACAGGGGAGTAAAAGCGAGCTGCATTACCATATTTCCATGAAATCAATACCGGCCTGCCAGGTACTCTCCCTGCGCAGGACTGTACCGACCTATTACTCAGAGGGCGATTTATGGAAGGAGCTTTCTGCTTTTGCAGAAAAAGAGGAGATAGAAATATCCAGTGATACCTTTACCATTTATCATGATACGGAGTATCGGGAGCAGGATGTTGACATGGAAATATGCGCCCCTGTAAAAAAAGCGGGTGAAAACAGAGAGCCGTTTTGCTTTCGCATGACGGAGGCGGTACCGGCCATGGCCAGCACCATGGTATATGGGGAATTTTCAAATATTAAAGAAGCGTATCTGGCTTTTGCCAAATGGCTGCAGAAAAACAGCAATTATCAAATGTCTGCCCCGGTACGCCAGATTGTACACAGGGGCCCCTGGAATGAAAACGCCCCGGCAAAGTATCTGACCGAGCTCCAGATTCCGGTTGAGCCTTTACAAAATGTCCTGTGAAACATACAGGGCATTTTTGAATAAATGGGTAGTTTGCAGAGCTGCAGCTTATTTTTCCTCTTGTATCTTACATGGTGTGAGGTATTATACTGCTATTGTAAACAGAAATGGCAAATGTTCAGAAATGCACGGAGCAGTTTGCAGATGCATGGGCAGCTGTAAATTCTTCCAGATGGAGTGCATGTAAGAATGTCTGCGGGATTTAAAAGCAGGAGGTACGGTATGGAACAATATCAGTTGAAACCGATTGGAACGGTAAGAAATGACGAAAGCGGGACATGGATTGTGTTAGAGCCGGAGTATATTCCGGGTCTGGAAGCGTTGGAAGGATTCAGCCATATCAACGTGATCTGGTGGTTCAGCGGCCATGACAGAGAAAAAGACCGGAGTGTGCTGCTGACAGAGAAGCCCTACAGGGATGGGCCGGAGGTAATGGGCGTTTTTGCCACAAGATCGCCGCTGCGTCCTAATCCCATTGCCCTGACAGCAGCGGAAATCATTCATACTGATCAGGAGAAAGGGCTTATCCGGGTTACTTTCCTTGACGCAGACAATGGTACGCCGGTACTTGATATCAAGCCTTATACCCCCAGTCTGGACAGGGTGGAAACGCCGGGTGTTCCCGTATGGTGTAGTAAGTGGCCGAAAAGTACTGAGGAATCGGGCTATTTTGACTGGGGGCAGGTTTTCAATTTTTCATAGGAGGCTTTATGAAACTGCAGGATTACATGGATAAAAAGCCTGTTCTGGAAACCGGTCAGCTGATACTGCGTCCATTGCAAGTCAGTGATGTTGCGGATTTGAAGGAATGGATGGGTGCTCCTTCGCTGTATCAATACTGGGGAAAGCGTCCTGGTAAAGGTGACCTGAACCCGGAGCTGTTGTTCCAGAAAAAAGTGAAACCAACAAAAAGCTTTCACTGGGGTATCGTCCATAAAAAAGACGATAAAGTGGTGGGGGAGATGTGGGTCTATCTCATTGAAAAGGACCGTATGGCAAAAGTGGCATTCCGCCTGTCCCCGGATTATCAGGGAAAAGGCCTTATGGCAGAGGCGCTGGCAAAAGTGGTGGTCTTCTGTTTTGAGGAAACGCAACTGCAAAGGCTCTGGTCGGATGTCCACATTCAGAATATTGCGTCATATAAAACACTGGAAAAGGCCGGATTCAGGCGGGAGGGCCATATCCATGAGGGGAAAATGGTTAATACCTGGTGTGATTACTATTTATACGGCATGACGAAAGCAGATTATGCAGAGATTGTAGATAAAGGTTTGGATACAGGCCGAAAACAGTATCGGTGTAGCAACGCCCGTGGTAAGAAGCTTTGCAAAAAAAGTCGGAAAATCGCAGGAGCTGGCATTTGAACTGTGGGATACAAAATACCACGAGGCAAGGATGCTGGCTGTCCTGTTGATGAATCCGAAAATAACAACAGAAGCGGTAGCAGAGAGGCTGCTTAGTGATGTGATGTCCTGGGATTTATGCGACCATTTGTGTAAAAATTTATTCCTGAAAATGGAGTGCAGAGATACTTTTATTACGGAATGGATGCAGGAACCGCAGCTTTATAAAAAAAGGGCGGCATTTGTACTGATTGCAGCTTCTGTGATACATGATAAGAAACTGGAAAATGATATGGTGGATGGTTATCTGGAACTTATTATGCGGTATGCGGACGATGAGCGGGAGCATGTAAAAAAAGCTGCCTCCAGTGCACTGAAGGAAATTGGGAAAAAGGACTTTCATTATAATGAAAAGGCGCTTTTACTGGCGCATGAATGGACGGAAAGAGGAAATAAAGCACAGAGGTGGATTGGAAAGGATGCGTTAAGGGAGCTGGAAACAATGGTAAAGGCAGAGGGACGCGGACGACTGATCTCTGCGAATACCAGAATGGGAAAGGAAACATATTAAGGGAACAAATCACAGGAGGTTCGGGATGAATGAGAAATTTTTTGCACTTCCGAAGGAAAGGCAAGAGCAGATCATAAATGCGGCATATGAGGTATTTTCCAGGAACAGCTATAAAAACGCATCTATGTCCAGGCTTGCAGATGCCGGTGGTGTATCCAAATCTCTGCTGTTCCATTATTTCTTAAATAAAAAAGAACTATATCTGTACCTTTGGGGACATGCGGGCAGGCTTTATCATGAGAAAGTAATGAAGTGCCATACGCAGACCACAGATTTTTTTGAGATCATTTGCCAGAGAGTCCTGGCCGGCTGTGTATTTATGAGGGAGACCCCGACAATATACCTGTTTACATTGAGGGCGTTTTTTGAGGAAAATCCTGAAATCAAAGAAGAAGTCCGGCGCAATAACAAGGCTGCATTTATCCATGGAATAGACGATATACTAATTCCAGCAGATATGGACCTGTTCCGGCCTGGCATTGATATGCAGTTGTTATTAGAGGAGATCAATGGTTATCTTTTTAGCTGTTACTGGAAGATGTTTTCATTCGGTGAACTTGACCCGGATTTTCTGGAAAAGGATTTTATGAAGAGGATCTGGCAGTGGAAGAGGGTATATCTGAGAGAAAGGAACGATTAAGATGGCAATTTCAAATATTAGAGCAGGCTTTCATGCGCGCACGGGGTGGATGTTTATCAGGCAGTTGAAAGGGCAAAGCATATGTTGCTACAGGAATCAGCCATTCCCTTTCTATTGGAAAAGGCTGTGGACCGACTCATCATTTCTATGATTTGTATAAGTATGGTCTTTCGTCATTGCTGGCTGCCATTGTTATGACGGGATGTAAAACGGAAAAATACAAAAGCATGGAAGCGCATGGCAAGTAAAACAGCGGCCTGCTGATTTGGCAAGACCGCTGTGATGCAGATAGCAGTAAATTGTATTATTACAAAGTTGCTGCATTAGTTTAATTTTGTCAGATTTTCATTCATCTTTTTTAAGATGGACTCCTTTTGCTCTGGGGTTACGGTCTTGTCTTTTACGGCCTGATCTAAAAGCTTTGTTACATCTTCTATGTCCTTCTTATAATTTTCCGCAGTCAATTCCTCAGCGCTTTTTGCCAGATCCGGCCTCATAACGATAGTAGGATTAAAAGCAACTATGGTGGTTTCGGTGCATACACTAAAAGCGCCTTTATAGATGACAAATTCGCCTTTGCCGTTGTCTGCTTTTAGTTTGGCCAGATCTGCTTCCATGGCCTTGACATCCGCATGATTAGCACCCATGTACTTTTTAATCTGATTGATGGTTTCTTCGTATTCTGCTGGAGTGTAAAGTTCAAAAAGTCCCCCCAAAGTGGGATCTTCGACTGAATTCTGGACTGCCTGGGTCTGAACAGCAGTTGTCTGCAACGCAGGAGCTGCTCCATAAGCAGTTGTGCTGGCTGCCGTGAGCATAAGACACATGATTCCTGTAGCTGTAAGTTTTCTCTTAGTATGATTTAACATGGTATAAATCCTTTCTTTTATTATTTTTTCTATGACAGGTGCGCATCCTTTTGTAAAAAGATATACTATTGTGATAGTCTATCTGAGATAAAGACTACCATAATAGTCTTGACGTGTCAACGGATATTTTCTGACGAATTTCTGACGAATTCTGGTTACAGATGTTGGTAGATATTACTGCCACACAACAGATGGTATTACTCGTTGACATCAACAGACTACCGTGATAGTATATAGGAGATATACGACTAATAGCATACATAAAACGAATATACGAGGTGAAGATAGGTATGAAAAAAACACTGTTTGACTCAGAGAGAAAGGTAATGGAAGTCATCTGGAAAGAAGGGGAGGTTACGGCCAAGCAGATTTCCCTGATCTTACATGATTCCATCGGCTGGAATAAGAATACCACCTACACGGTCATTAAAAAGTGCGTCCAGAAAGGTTTTATTGAGCGTCTGGAACCAAATTTTGTCTGCAGAGCCCTTGTTTCCAAAGAACAGGCGGTTCAGGATGATGCCCGGGAATTTATAAACAGTGTCTTTGACGGCTCTGTTCCCATGCTGTTTTCAGCCTTGTTATCCCAGAAATCCTTGTCAAAAGAGGAGTTGGAGGAGTTAAAGCGAATGATTAACGAGGTGGAGTGAGTCTATGAAAGTATTGCAGATGAGCCTTGCGGCTTCTTTCCTGATTCTAGTTATCATGCTTTTTCGGAAGCTTTTTTCTGCAAGAATGCCCAGGCAAGTTTTTTCGTTTCTCTGGATACTTGCTTGGTGTAAGCTGATGATTCCCATATCAGCAGGGATTCCCATTCCTGTGGCGGATGGATTAGTCGAATTTATGCCGGATATAACCTCCCCCCTATCCCTCCCGGCAGGGACCTGGCAGGCAGCCAAGGCATGGCCGGATTTTGACCGGAATATATTAAAAATTTTGTGGTCTTCCGGCGCTTTGGTTTTCGGCCTGTATTTAGGGCATGTTCATTTTGCCAGCATGAAGAAATACCGCACCGCAGTTCTTATAGAGAAATCTTCCTGGATCCACAGTTGGCTAGAATATAAGAACTTTTTTCGCAGAATCACAGTCCGGATTTCGGACGAGATTGATTCCCCCTTAACCTACAACATCTTATTCCCGGTGATTCTTCTTCCAAAACAGACAGACTGGAGGGACAGGGAAAGCTTGGAGCTAATTTTGGAACATGAACTGGCTCATATCCGGCACCTGGACGCCCTGAAAAAGCTGTGTCTGGCTGCTGCCTGCGTCTGCCACTGGTTCAATCCCCTGGTGTGGATTATGTATGCATTGGCTAGCAGGGATATGGAACTGGCCTGCGATGAAGCGGTGGTTCGGGCAGTGGGGAGGGATAAACGAAAAACTTATGCCAATTTGCTGGTAGAGCTGGAAGCAAAGAGGGCAGGGATTAATCTTCTGACTTCCGGCCTGGGTCAAAGTCTTATGAAGGAACGTATCCTTCATATCATGCATATAAAAGAAAAAATCTCCCTTTTGGGAATCATGCTGTCCATTGCAATGACCGTAAGCTGCATAGCAGTCTACGGTGTGGTGCCATCCAGTGCTTTTACTCTGGAATCCTGGGATGATGACCCGACCCTTGGAGGGATTTTTGAGATGTATTCGGTGGAAGAGTATCAGAGGATTGTAGAAGTTGTTAAAGAGGACAGAGGAGAGGGGGATCCGGATGTCATAGCCATGGAACGGGATTTGGCCCGTCTGAAGGCTGACAGAGAAAAAGGGGAGTTTGTCATCTATAAAGGAGCGTTTCCGATAGAAACAGAAACGGTCATGGTAGCTTTCAACCCAACTATTGTCATGCGGCCTGAACTTGTGAACCGGAATACGCCTTTGACTGCTGAAACATACAGAAATGATATGGAAGAAGTGACAGAGATTTTGGAAGATGCAGCGGCAGATGGATTTTTGACAGAAGCGCAGAAGAAAAGAGTACTGGACAAAATGGAAGAGAATCTGGCCAGGCTGGAATAAGCGCAGATGTGCCCCGCTTCCTATCAAATTTGTTTTGGCAATCCTCAGAATATCTGTAATGTGAAACTGTCACCATACGCACTGGAATATCTTACAGAGCTTAAAAAATGTTGCATCAAGCTGGCGGTTGCCACGGGTCTGCCGAAAGAATTGTTCCTGTCCTGATAAACATGCTGGAATGCTTGTGTAAAAAGCATGAGCGAAGCAGAATCTTCGGAAGTGAGAAATAGAATATATCCATCTGCCTTACAAAAAAGAATAAGTCTGTAAGCTTTTCCTTGCTTACAAACTTATTATACGAGGAGTGAATTTAAATTGAAAATATCAGGGACCAAGCTTGGGGTAATTTCAATCATGGTAGCCATATGCCTGTCGGGATGTACGAAAAATAATGATTTTGTTGATAACTGTGATTTGGAAATAGCAGAGCAGGTAACAGATATTATGCAGGCATCACAGAGAGGACGTTATGACCTGAAGAATTGCGAGGTTGTCGTTACAGAAGAAAGCAAAGAAGACGGGGATGTAGTCAGGAGAATGACATTTCAGGCAGACTGGAAGGGATCAGGGAACCAGAGGATGACCCATTGATAAAAGGAATGCTTCAGGCCATGGATGAGCTGGAATTGTCTGAGGAGAAAGAGGCAGCAAGGAATATCATAGATGGATATATCGTGGAAATGAATAGTGAGCCGGAATCGGAAAGAATAGAAACAAAGTTCGTTGCAAAAATTTCTCTGGAAAACGAAACGTTTGAACTGTTTTACCCCTTTGTACAGGAGGGGGAGGAAACCTTGCTTCCGTCACGGCACAAATTGACGATTACATCCGCAACAATGGAAACTGGCATATAATTGTCACCGATATATCGGACAGCGTCGCGGCAGGGATTGGCGAGCATAGGAATGTCAATAAATCCGGCTGGATTGGAGTTTGTCTGGCGGTTATTTTCTTAAATACGCTGAACTCTCAATTTTTTCCGGAAATGCCGCTCCGGGTTAGCTGGAATGGAGTGCTGGGTGGAGCGGTGATAGGCTTTGTGACAGTCATGCTCGCGTCTGGTTCTCCCACAAAAAAAGCAGCAGCGGTATCTCCGCAAGCTGCCTGTGACAGGAATGGTTGTCCAATATAAGACGGATTTTGTCCCCTTTGGGGTATTTTTCATCCAGGAGTTTTAAAAATGACACAAAA
>PPYF01469635.1_pt1 | contig 48595 bp, 44 predicted proteins | sample 1559871 | NCBI WGS metagenome assembly PPYF01 (sample SAMN08240021, study PRJNA423297) | Human gut metagenome, whole genome shotgun sequencing project.
TGGCAAGAGGAAAAAGAAAAGTTCCTGATATTAACTCAAGTTCTACGGCGGATATCGCTTTCTTGTTGCTGATCTTCTTTTTGATTACAACATCAATGGATACGGACCGTGGTTTGGCAAGACTTTTGCCTCCACCACCCGAAGATCAAGATCAACAGAATACGGATAAGATCAAAGAACGTAACATTTTGCAGGTATACCTGAATAAGGATGATGCTTTGATGTGCGGTAATGATTATATCGGTGTTGAGCAACTAAGGGAAAAAGCTAAAGAATTTATTGCTAATGCCGGCAATGCAGAGCACATGCCTGAAAAGACACAGAAGAATGTGGAGTTTTTCGGTACGACTCTCGTTAACGACAAGCATGTAATTTCTTTGCAGAATGACCGTGGATCTTCTTATCAGGCATATATCAGCGTGCAGAACGAACTTGTTGCTGCATACAATGAATTGAGAGATGAACTGGCCCTTCAGAAATGGCAAAGACCTTATGCGGAATTGAACGACGAACAGCAAAAAGCAATTCGTGAAATCTATCCGCAGAGAATTTCTGAGGCAGAACCTAAAAAATACGGAGAAAAAAGGAAGTAAGTAATGGGAAAATTTAATAAAACTGGTAAACGTGAAATGCCGGCATTGAATACTTCTTCGTTGCCTGACCTTATCTTTACTTTGTTGTTCTTCTTTATGATTGTAACAACAATGCGCGAGGTAACATTAAAGGTACAGTTTACACTTCCGGTAGGTACTGAACTCGAAAAACTGGAGAAGAAATCGCTGGTAACATTCATTTATGTGGGTGAACCGACTCAGGAATATCGTGCGAAAATGGGTACTGAAAGTCGTATTCAGCTCAACGACAGCTATGCTGAAGTTGGCGAAGTACAAGACTTCATTTTCCAGGAACGTGCAAGTATGAATGAGGGTGACCAAGCTAAGATGACTGTGTCTCTGAAAGTAGACCAAAAGACTAAAATGGGTATTATCACAGACGTGAAGAATGCCCTTAGAAAATCTTACGCTTTGAAGATTAACTATTCTTCTACTAAACGTGGTGAGAAATAATTAGTTAATTTGATATATAGAGAAGGGCGTCCAAGCAATTGGACGCCCTTTCTTTTTAGCTTCTTTTTTAGCCTCTCTGTTTATTATTCTCCGGCAGAGGCAGACTTTATGTCTGAACTTCGTCTGCCGTATATGATCTAAAATCTATCCGAAGTATGTTTCTTCCGATTCCTTTGTTCCTTTATTCCTTGACTCCGTAAACGATTGTATGGAGTTTATGTCTTATTCCTTCATAATCCTTTGCTGCATCCAGATTGCCGTGTACCATGAGATACATAGGCAGGAAATCGTCTCCTTCTTTATATGGCGGCTGGTAATAGTCTTTTTCCCACAGTGTAAACCCGTGGCGTTGGTAGAAGTTGATACGGCGTTTGGCCATGTCCTCTACCGGGCGTTCTACTTCCAGTACAATGGGGCGTTTCAGAAACTCACATAAATGCTCTAATGTGCGTTTCCCGTAGCCTCCGTTGCGCAATGCAGGATTGGTAGCGAAGTGTTCTACGTAATAGAATTCATCGAAATCCCAATATGTGATAAAGCCAATGGGCAGGTCATCGTCAAAAATGATATTATTATGGAAGTTGCCTATCCGGTCTGTATATTCACGAAGATGTTCCAGTTCGCGATATTCTTCGGGTGGAAACGATTCGACGAGAAGCTCTTCCATAAATTTGTAATGTTGTACGTCCGATGTGGTGATCGGTTGAAATCTGATCATACGGTTTGGGTTTTAAGTTTGACAATATTGTTTTTTGTTGCTATACCCGGTATTGCTATACCAAATGTTATACTCTATCGGGTGTTATATTATATCAGTTATATGATACTATGAGATGTTACTATGTCAGGAGTCAGACAGGAATTCTAAAAGAAAAAGAATTCCTGCATCTGCCTTTAATTAAGGGACATAGAACTCAATAATCCGCTGGATAGCACGCTGGCACACCGGGCAAAACTCAGGATATTCGTTCGTTTTCATGCGACAATTGAATGCCGGACGGTAAATACCTTTGGCTGAGTAACCGCCGCCTTCATATACACCTACCGGATAGTTTTGATGTTGTGCTACAGGTGTGGGGACAGGCGTATTCGGTGCAAGCATATCTTCCCATTTCAAGGCAAAATTTACCCGTGTACTGATGTTCTGTTCCCACGGCTCTACATCCAGCGGATACGTGTCCGTCATTACATCGTCATCATAAAAATACTCATCCGCCAAGCCTCCGAAGCTATGTCCGAATTCATGGACCACTACAGGCTTGAACATCGGATGATGAGCGGTAGTCAGCGTATATGAGTTGTAAATTCCTCCGCCTCCGTACACATCCGTATTGGCAAGGATAATAATATGCTCATAAGGAATGCCGGCCAAAGCGTTGTGGATGGCCTTCACCCGACTTGTAGTCAGATAACGGTCCGAGTAAAAAGTATCGAAATGAGAATGAACGGCCGTGTGTTTCCATTGATTTTCGCGGGGAACGCTGACTCCGCTGTCAATCGACGGACTGGCTACAGCCACTATGTTGAACTTGTTTTTCATCGACCGGAACGGTTCGTGTGAAAACAGGCTTTCGCAGGCTTTCTGCGCATCCTGATAGAATAAATCCATTTCCTTTTCCGTGTAGCCTTCTGCCAGGATAGCGACATCTATGCACTCTTTTTCGTTACCGCTCTGAAGCATATACCGGTGTGGAGTGACGTGCGATGTTCCCCGTTTATGAATCAAGATATCGTCCGGACGGACAATGTGCTTGAAGCTGGTCATCACTTCCTTGCGGGGAGAGAACAGCACGATTTCTAGCTCTGCCGGCTGTTTGGGGTAGGGAAGCAAGAATGTATTTTCGAAGCCTTTGGCTGTCTCCTTGGCTTCATTGGTGGACAGCCACTCCTGAAACAGAGAAGAAAAGGAAGTCTTGTAGATACACTGTCGGGTGGCGAGATCTCTGACGATAATCTGCCCGTTGCCTTCGAGCGGAAGTTCGGACAAATGATGTTCACGACCTGCCCAGGAGGGAAGCTGAGACAGCTCGTCCAGATAGATCGCTTGCTGCTTATTGTTTCCGGTGAAGATATAATCCACCCGCAACGTCTTGTTCTGAAAATAATCTGCAAAGTTTTGCGCATAACTTCCTGCCGAAATCAGGAAAAAAAGAAGAATACTGCAAATTTGTTTCATATAAATAGTATATTTATGTTTTTCACAAAGGTACAAACTATTGTTGACTTATTCGATATTTGCAAATAAAAGTAATAAATCATAGTATTTGTTGCCGAAAAATAGCTAACTTTGCATGAAAGATTCATTGATTAAAACAATTTGATTCAAAAATGGGACATCATCAATTAGATGCTTTAGATGAGCAAATTCTGAAATTAATAGCAGGGAACGCGCGTATTCCTTTTTTGGAAGTTGCAAGAGCGTGTAACGTTTCCGGGGCGGCTATCCACCAGCGCATTCAGAAGTTGACTAATCTGGGAATATTGAAAGGATCGGAATATGTGATCGATCCTGAGAAGATAGGATATGAAACTTGTGCTTATATTGGTATATATCTGAAAGATCCGGAATCCTTTGATTCGGTAACAAGAGCTTTGGAAGCTATTCCGGAAGTAGTAGAGTGCCATTTCACTACTGGTAAATATGATATGTTTATCAAGATTTACGCTAAGAACAATCACCATTTGCTGAGTATCATACATGATAAATTGCAACCTCTGGGGTTGGCGCGTACGGAGACACTGATCTCTTTCCATGAAGCCATAAAGCGGCAGATGCCGATTATGGTCGACATTGAAGACGAAGATTAATCGTACAGAATAAAATAGCTTACTGTTTCACGTAATCTACAAAAGCATACGGGCAGAGATGTTTCTCATCCACAGGATGAGCTTCTCTGCTTTTTTCGTGCCATTGAGCCGGAGATACTTCCGGAAAGAAGGCGTCGGCTTCGGGAGCAACGTCGTTTATTTCCGTCAGACAAAGTTCGTCGGCAAGAGGAAGTGCCTGCCGGTAGACGCTTGCGCCACCTATTATATAGACGTGCTCATCTTCCTTGCAGCTTTGCAGGGCGACTTCCAGCGACGGGAAAACTTCCGCACCGGGACATACCGTATCCGGACGGGTGGATAATACAACGTTTCTGCGATTGGGCAGCGCACCTTTCGGCAGCGATTCGAAGGTTTTTCTTCCCATTATGATGGTGTTTCCGGTAGTCAATGCCTTGAAGCGTTTCAAGTCGTTGGGCAACCAGAAAAGCAGTTTATTCTGAAAGCCGATCGCCATTCGGCGGTCTACGGCGGCAATAATTGATATTTTACTCATGGTTTTATACCGCTACTATTCCGGCAATATGTGGATGCGGGTCGTAGTTCACCAGTTCGAAGTCTTCGAACTGGAAGTCATAGATACTCTTCACATCCGGATTAATTTTCATTTGAGGCAATGCGCGTGGTTCGCGGCTAAGCTGCAATTTGACCTGATCCAAGTGGTTCAGATAGATATGGGCATCGCCAAGTGTATGGATAAATTCACCCGCTTTCAGTCCTGTCACCTGCGCCATCATTTGTAGCAGCAGTGCATATGATGCGATATTGAACGGGACTCCGAGAAATATATCCGCGCTGCGCTGGTAAAGTTGCAGGCTCAGCCGACCGTCTGCCACGTAAAACTGGAAGAAGGCATGACAGGGAGGCAGATTCATATTCTTTAAATCGGCTACATTCCAGGCACTGACAATGATACGTCGGGAGTCGGGATTGTGCTTGATCGTCTCTACCGCTTCGCTGATCTGGTCGATGAATCCGCCGTCGTAGTCGGGCCACGAACGCCACTGATAGCCATAGATATGACCTAAATCACCGTTTTCGTCCGCCCATTCGTTCCAGATGCGTACACCGTGTTCTTGCAGATATTTCGCGTTCGTATCACCTTGCAGAAACCAGAGTAACTCGTAGATGATTGATTTCAGATGCAGTTTTTTGGTGGTCAGACACGGGAAACCCTCGTCGAGGTTGAAACGCATCTGATGCCCGAACACACTGATCGTTCCGGTTCCTGTACGGTCACTTTTCTCAGTTCCTTCAGTTAATACGTGATTGAGTAAATCTAAATATTGTTTCATAGCGAATAATTTTCCAATAAGTTGGTGCGATGCAAAATTACAAAAATGGCGTGAATAAATTGGCAAACCATCCGACGAACTTCTTCCACGGTGAGCGCTTTTTCCAGAATTCCGGTGTCAGCTGCGTACAGTGCTCTATATCGTTCCGAAACATTTCGTTCAGTTCGCCTGTAATTTCTTTGTTAAAGATGAAAGCGTTCGTCTCGTAGTCGTACCGGAGGCTGCGGCTGTTCAGGTTTGCGGTGCCTACCGTGCAGAAAATATCGTCGACCATCATGATTTTGGAATGGTGGAAACCGCCATTGTACATATAGACAGTGGCCCCCCTTTTCATCAGTTTGTGAAGTTTGTAGAGGGCGGCGTCCGGAGTAAATGGAATATCGGAGGCGGAAGAAACCATAATCGTGACATCCACACCTCGTTCGATGGTGCGTTGAAGCGCCTTGTTGATGGAGGATGTGGGCACAAAATACGGGTTGACGATGTGCACGTTTTTCTGTGCCGAATAGATCGACATGGCATAAGCATGACTGAGCATACGGCTGTTTTTCTTCGGTGTGCGGTCTACGATGGCGACGACTACATTGGTGCTGTCCGACTGCTCCTTGTGCTTGGGGAAGTATGCTTCGCCGCCAATATTTTGTTTAGTCTCCTTGTTCCATATGGTAAGAAATATTTCTTGCAGGTCATTGACGGCATCGCCTTCTATTCTCATGTGCATATCACGCCATGTACCGATTTTGGGGAGTCCGTTGATGTAGTAGTCGGCGATGTTCATTCCTCCCGTATAGGCGACTTCGCCGTCGATGACGGCTATTTTGCGGTGATCACGGTGTGCCGCATGATTGATGTAGGGAAAGGTGAACGAGTCGAACTTGACAATCTCGATTCCCTGTTCGCGTATTTTTTTGAGATGTCTCTTCTTGAGCGGTTTATTGTTCGACCAGTTGCCGAACGCATCGAACATGGCCCGTACTTCCACGCCTTCTTTCACCTTTTCGGCCAGCAGGTCGAACAGCGCATTGGCTATAGAGTCATTGCGGAAATTGAAATATTCCAGATGAATGTGGTGTTTGGCGTCGCGGATGGCGCTGAATAAATCAATGAATTTTTCTCGTCCGCTTTTCAGTAACCTGACCTTGTTATTGTCGGATATAGGAATCCCTGACTCCGATAAGAAACGTAATACAAGGGAGTCACTTGTCAGAGCTATGGAGTCTCTGGGATGCGTCATCAAACTGTCGATGACATCTGCCTGAGCACGGAATAAAGACAGAAACAGAAATAAAAGAAATATACGTAGTTTCAAAACTCTTCTCGCTATTTTAGTTTACAAAGTAACAAAGATACAACATCTATGTTTGGAGCTATCGGGAGAGGAGGGCAAATTTATTATACTTTAACTGAAGTTTCGCAAGTTCTTTATATTATTGACAAACAATAGTATCTCAATTCTCCTCCTCCCGGGAGGAGGAGTACCCGTAGGGGGAGGTGGTAGGTGAAACAAAAAAAATACCTATAAAAGAATATGAATGAATGCTTTTCTCACCTACCACCCCGCCCTACGGGCACCCCTCCTCCCAGGAGGAGGGGAATTAAGATAGTTTGGATAACGCAAAGGTAACCTGCGAAACTTGAATACTTTAACAGAAGAAGTGAACAAGAATCTCTTGATCTGGGGAATTATATTCGTTCGATACATCTAAACTGTCTGCAGTGTTCCCTGCCGTTGTCACACTTGTGCCAACGGCGTGGCACTGCTGTGCCAGTGCGGTGTCACAACTGTGCCAAGCCCTTGGCACAGAGTGTGACAAGCATTGTTATGCCATTGATACTACTTTCCGTCCGGCCATGAATAGCAGGACGACCGTTGCAATGATGATTGATTTCGGATCGAGGCTGGTTGCGCCATGGTTGATCATGCCGATAAGTACATCTTTCAGCGTTCCCCATACGGCTTCCAGTCCGCCCAGCGTGACGAAGAGCGTGGCTCCTACTGTCATTACGAATACAGTCCAAAGGCGTGCCAACCGGTTACTGCGGTCGGGCAAGTGGTGCATGACGCGGCGGCTGAATCCGTTGTCGGCTATTTCCCGCTTGTTTTCTGCGAAGAAATCTTTCAGAAGTTTATCATTATCTATTTCCGTCATAACCGTTTCTTTTTAAATACGTTGCTAATTTTTCTTTTCCACGCGACAGGTGGCTTTTCACCGTTCCTGCCGGTATTCCCGTTATTCCTGCAATCTTGTCGATGCTTACATCTTCCATGTAAAACAGCGTGATGCAGGTTCGTTCCACTTCCTTCAGCGATTTGAGTGACTGATAAACATCCATTGTCTGCCCTATGTTCGCTTGTTCGGTGCAGTTGACGGCGTCTACTTCCCTGGTATCCAGGTCTGCCATCTCCTTCCGGCTGCGAATATAATCATAAAAAATATTATAAGCAATACGGTATAGCCACGTGGAGAAACTCGACAAGTTACGGAACGAGGCCAGATTGGTATATGCCTTGATGAATGTATCCTGTGCCAAGTCGTCACTCAATTCGCTGTCACCGCAAGTCAGATGCAGGAAGAAGCGTCTGACAGGCGACTGGTATTTTTGTACCAACTGGTCGAAGGCCCTGGTGTTCTTGAACACCACGACCTGTGCGACTAGCGATATATCGTTGAGTTGGCTCATCTATTTTCTTCGTTCTTCTCTTCGTCGTTCCTCTCCGAGATGATGATGTCGTTGCTTCTGATGGCGGTTTCTCTGTTCTTGGTTTCCTCGTTGGCATGTTGCTTGTAGCCGATCAGCCATTGTCCCAGTCCCATAAACATGACAAGCAGTCCGATAGCGCCAATTCCGAATTCGCCGGTGATGGCCCAGAGGAATATGAAGAGCCCGATGCCTGTAAAGGTGTTTTTGATTCCTTGCGTACGTTGATCTGTCGATTTGTGCTCCCGTATGAATTCTTCAGGAAGAGGCTGACCGGCTGCGAGAGCCTGTTCGGCAAGGCGATAGCGTGCTTTCCGATTCTTGTAGCGGAAGAAGAAGACTACAAATATGATGAATACCGGCATTCCGAATATGGCAATGATGCTGATGATGGCTACCAGAATACCTCCTCCGACTGCATCTCCGAAATTATTGAACGGGAAGTCATCGTCGTCAGAGCTGATGGTGAAGCTCGCTTTTCCGTGAGGGCCGCGCGAGGAGCTACTCACTTTGCCCGTATCTACACTTGTCGTGTCGGCGTCTTCGTCATCGATGCCGATCACAGTGACGGCCGTGTTGCCGACATTTACCTTGGCATCCTTGCCTTTCCCTTTCGTTACGGTCACTTTTACGTTTCCGGTAGAGTCGTTCACAATAGTCGTTTGTTTCTGGGCGTTTGCCAGCGAGAAAATGGTCATCATGACCAGTAAAGCAATTAAAATCCGTTTCATATATTAATTCTTTTATTTGTTTCTTTGTCTGTTAGACGTAGTTCGTATGTCAGAAAGTTGCAAAGAGACGAAATATTTTTGATATTTGCAGGAATTAATAAATGAAAAATGAATTTACCCGCTTCTTTTATCGACTATACCCGTGCCTTACTGGGCAATGAAGAATATGAAAAACTGGCTGCCGCCTTGCAACAGGAGCCTCCCGTCAGCATTCGGATCAATAAATTGAGAATGAAGGAGGAAGGAGTAAGCTCGCTGACAGACAGTTCTGCCCGTTTTTCCTTCAACAAAGTTCCCTGGGCATCCGATGGCTACTATCTTGACGAGCGTCTGACTTTTACGTTCGACCCGTTGTTTCATGCCGGTTGCTACTATGTTCAGGAGGCTTCGTCCATGTTTGTGGAGCAGGTGCTGCGGCAGTATGTCGAGTCTCCGGTGGTGATGCTCGATCTTTGTGCGGCGCCTGGAGGAAAGTCAACCCATGCGCGCAGCGTGCTTCCGGAAGGGAGTCTGCTGGTGGCGAATGAAGTGATCCGGAACCGTTCACAGGTGCTGGCGGAGAATCTGACGAAGTGGGGGCATCCGGATGTGGTGGTTACCAACAATGATCCGGCTGATTTCTCGGCACTTCCGTCTTTCTTCGATGTTATTCTGACCGATGTGCCTTGTTCGGGCGAGGGAATGTTTCGTAAAGATCTCGTGGCTGTGGAGGAATGGAGTCCGGAGAATGTAGAGATCTGCTGGCAGCGTCAGCGGCGGATTATTGCGGATATTTGGCCCTGTCTGAAACCGGGCGGCATATTAATATATAGTACGTGTACCTATAATAGCAAAGAAGATGAAGAGAACGTCTGCTGGATTCAGCAGGAATTCGGTGCGGAACTCTTGTCGCTGGAGGTGTGGAACGAGTGGAATATAACGGGGAATTTACTCGATGGAGAGGATGAATCTCAGAGAAGTTTGTCTGTCTGTCATTTTCTTCCTCATAAGACAAAAGGCGAAGGATTCTTTCTGGCGGCACTTCGCAAACCGGATGCGGAAGATGAACCGGCAACCTATTCATTCTCAAAAGCAAAGTCGTCCAAGAAAAAAGATAAGAAAGGCGGAGCGGCTGCTTCTCCCGTTTCCAAAGAACACATGGGGATGGCACTGAACTGGCTGAAGCAGGAAAATGCCGAAAAATACACCCTGTCTGCGGAAGGCGCGGGCATCGTCGCATTTCCGCAACGATATACCGATGAACTGGCTGCCATGAAACAGTATCTGAAAGTGATACAGGCAGGCGTTCTGACTGGTGAAGTGAAAGGGAGAGATTTGATTCCCGCTCATGCGCTGGCGATGAGTGCTACGCTCTTGCGGCAGGATGCTTTTGATACGGAAGAGGTGAGTTATGAACAGGCTATCGCTTATTTACGAAAAGAGGCTATTACCTTGCCGGAAATAGCCCCTCGTGGTTATATCTTGCTTACTTACCGGAATATTCCTCTCGGATTTGTGAAGAATATCGGAAATCGTGCCAATAATCTTTATCCGCAGGAGTGGCGTATCCGCAGCGGGTATTTGCCGGAGGAGATACGTACGCTGTAAAGATCATTCCCGAAAGAAACGGAGAACGGATAGAATGCTTAGCTTGATAGCTCGGCTAATTTATCATTTATAATTTAGGGAAGTATTCCCGTAGGTATTTCCTTATAATTCAGAATGAAACCGACCTGTCTGCCTGTTCCCGGTTCTGCTCCTTCCGTTATTTCTTCCAGTGTGTAGGCCGGAGGCGGGGCAAGTGATGTCCGTGTTTCTCCAATGGGCGGCGTGCCCCAGTTCAGATGTAAGTTCTTGTCCAGCCGGTGAAGCAGGTACGTGTTTCCCCATACGGTGAAATGGTGTTCCGTAGCCGGTGAGGCATCCAATGAAAAGGTAAGAGTCAGCGTGGCTTTGTTGTCTTCTCCTTGTTTCAGTGCATAAGTTCCTTTGGTGATCAGTTCGAGTCCCGATGAAAAAGCGGTTTGCTGTCCTTGTTTGAAGAAATAAGCGTCACGGGCAGCGTTGTTGACAAGGAAAATGTCGTCAACACCCGGCAGTAGGTTCTCGTCCCCATTGGGACGCAGGGAGGAAGAGCCGTGTATCAGATTGAGATCTTCGTAGTAGTCCACCACTTTAATGGGCAGAGTGAGCGTTTCCTGTGTGGCGTTGTCTGTCACTTTCAGATACGTGCTTCCGGTGAGAATGCCGGATATGTAAATCATTCGTCCGGCGGGAACTCCGCTCCAGCCGCTTTCGATTCCGGCACTTGCGATGCGGGGATTTCCGATTTCCAGAGAGTAGTCTCCGTTTCCACTTTCAATTCCGAGGTAGCGTCTTCCTCCCATGGGCACTTCGTATTTGCTGTCGTAAAACCGCAGGGGGGCATCGGCATCGTCTTTACAGGCACTCCATAAAATAAGAATGCAAAACAAGATGGGGGTGTAAGAGAGGGTTTTAGTTTTCATAATAGTTTAGTGTTTTTTTACAGTCCCCAAATGTAATGCATTCTTTTTATTTATTCAAGTTTCGCAGGTTACTTTTGCGTTATCCAAACTATCTTAATTCCCCTCCCTCCCGGGAGGAGGGGTGCCCGTAGGGCGGGGTGGTAGGTGAGAAAAGCATTCATTCGTATTCTATTATAGGTATTTTTATGTTTCACCTACCACCTCCCCCTACGGGTACTCCTCCTTCCCGAAGGAGGAGAATGGAGATAGAATCGACTTTTTAGTCACCCCCATTTGGGATACTATTGTTTGTCAATAATATAAAGAACTTGCGAAACCTCAGTTATTTATTCAATAATCGGGCGAAATAAAGCGGGAATTTATAGCTTGCTCTTATAAATTCGTGCCATTGCCTTCTGATATTGATTCTCCAGTTGGAGGTAATTCTGATGACTTTGATAAATGACGGATACCTCGACAAAATACTCGATCATGCTGATCTGTCCGCCTGTCAGAGCCTGTTTCAGCAGTGCGAGGTCTTGTTGCGCCTGAAAAGTTTTCCTGTATTCCTCCATAGAGGCGTGCAGCGTTTTGGCTTCCCGATAGAGTTGTGCCAGTTCGGATTCCACTTGCAGGGTGGCGTTGTCTTTCTGCAAGTCGATGTTCAGCGCTTGCGCTTTGGCTATTTTCACCTTGTTGCGATTCTCGAAAAGCGGGAAGGAGAATCCCACTACTACTCCGTTGAAAGGCGTTCCCGTTTCGGTGTTCCGGCGGTAGCCGAGTTCCAGTTTCGGTAGCCATTGCGACTTGTTGACAGCGATCTGTTTGCGGGCAACGAGGCTTTCGTTGTTGAACGCCATTAACGTGCGGTCGGCGGAGAGCACTTCCGATTTCAGTATCTGATAGTCGGCAGGGAAAGGCGTTGCGGGATACGTGCTTTCTTCGAACACTACGGGGATATTGCCGTTTAACGTGTTCAGTTCCTGCAACTTATTACGCAGTGCTGTCTCGTTCAGCGAAGTTTCCGTCTTGACATTCAGCAGTTCCAGATTGATTTTATTCGTTTCGAGGGCGTTTGCGTCTCCGGTTTGGAGGCGCTTGGCGTACATTTTGGCAAGTTCTTCCGCGTTGCGCAGCCGTTCCTCCAAGATGTGTTTTTGCTGGCGCAGCATGATAATGTCCAGACACACTTCTTTGGCGAGCAACAATTTCTCTTGGCGGAAGACGTCCGCCTGACTGTCAAAAGCACTCGCTTTCAGACGATTCAGCTTGTTGCGGGTGGCATACAGGCTCGGAAAGTCGAAACTTTGTGACACCACAAGTTCGCCGATCGTTTCGTTTTTATCTTTCGCTCCCCAGAGGTGGGCGTATGATAAAGTCGGGTCCGGCAGGTTATTGTCCGTTTTGGCTTCCAGTTTTTGCGAGGTGATGAGCTGGGCGTTCGCCTGCAACTCCTTATTGTTGGTTTCGATATTCTTCAAAACCTGTTCGATGCCGCTTTGGGCCTGCACTTCGCCCGTGAGGGCGAGAAGTGCGCAGCTTACCAAAGAGCCTATGATGATGATTCGTTTCATACTTTTTTTATTTGTTTCTATATACATAGTAGCTACATTTAACTGATAATTATGCCTGTTCCGCCGGTACGTCGCATGGAGAATTTGCTCCGGCGCTACGCTGGCGATGCATCATCAGATAAACAATCGGAACGATGAAACCGTTCAGGAAAGTAGATGTTAAAAGTCCGCCCAAAATCACTTTGGCCATCGGACTTTGAATCTCGTTGCCCGGCAGATCACCGCCCAGAGCCAGCGGTATCAGTGCCAGCGCAGAGGAGAGAGCCGTCATCAGGATCGGATTCAGACGGTCGAGAGAGCCTTGTATCACGCTGTCGTATACGTTCAGTCCCTCCACTTGCTGCAAGTGGTTGTAGTGGCTGATGAGCAGCATACCGTTACGGGTCGCGATACCGAACAGCGAAATGAAACCGATAATTGCCGGAATGCTTACTTCGCCGGTCGTGATGACAAGAGCAAAAACGCCGCCGATCAATGCCAGGGGCAGGTTCAGCAAGATCACGCCGGACTCCTTGACACTACGGAATTCGTGGTAAAGCAACAGGAAAATAATGACAATACTCATGAAAGATGTCAGCGCCAATACACGGCTGGCAGCCTGTTCGCTTTCGAACTGTCCGCCATACTCGATGTGGTAGCCCTCGGGCAACTGGATAGTGGCGTCTACCTGTTTCTGAATATCATTTACAACACTGCGCAGGTCACGGTCGGCAACGTTGGCGGAGATAACGATTTTCCGTTTTACATTTTCGCGGTTGATCGTGTTCGGTCCCATGGAGGAAACCACTTCCGCCACGTAGTTCAGAGGAACTTTGCGTCCGTCGTTGGTGTCGACCATGAGGTTGCGGATTTTCTCCATTTCGTCGCGTGCGTCGTCCTTCACTTTGACGATGAGGTCGAAGCTCTTGCCCTGCTCGTACACTTGCGAAATCACTTTTCCTGCCAGCGCCACATTCACGTATTCAGAAAATTCCGGCAGGGTGATGCCGAATTTCGCCAGCATTTCCCGTTTGGGCTGTATCTTCAGCTGCGGGCGTTCGATTTGTTGTTCCACGTTGAGGTCGGCAATTCCCGGAATGTCGCTGATAGCTCCCTTGATCTGGTTGCCCAGCGAGAACATCTTGTTCAGGTCGTCTCCGAAGAGTTTGATGGCGATATTTGCCTTCGTACCGGACAACATCGCGTCGATACGGTGGCTGATGGGCTGACCGATTTCGATGTTTGCTCCGGTGATCGTTCCGAGTTTCTCGCGCACTTCGGCGACGAGTTCGCTGCGCGGGCGGTCTTTCAGTTCAAACGGTGCCTCGATTTCCGAAACGTTTACGCCGAGCGCGTGTTCATCCAGTTCGGCACGTCCCGTTTTGCGGGCTACGGTTTGTATTTCGGGGATTGTCAGCAGCAATTCTTCGGCACGGTGTCCCATCTTGTTGCTTTCTTCCAGGGATATGCCCGGCAGCGAACTGATATTGATGGTGAACGAGCCTTCATTGAACGAAGGAAGGAAGCTGCGGCCGAGCGTAAAGAATACCCCCAAAGCGATCAGGAAAAGGGCGATGGTGCTGCCGAGTGTCACCCGTTTGTGAGCCAGTACCCATGTCAGCGCCTTTTCGTAAATGCCTTTCATCCAGCGGGCAAGGAAGGATTCTTTCAGTTCCTTGTTTGTCTTGTTGCTGCCCAGCAGGTAAGAGCAGAGCACCGGAGTCAGCGTGAGGGCGACGACCGTAGAAGCGAACAGCGCCACGATGAAAGCGATGCCCAGCGGTACCAGCATACGGCCTTCCATTCCACTCAGGAAGAACAGCGGCACAAAGCTGACGACAATGATCAGCGTTGAATTAAGAATCGGCATTCGCACTTCCTTCGAAGCGTTGAATACCACTTCGAGCGTGCTGAGGCGTTCGGCTTCCGCCTTCTGACGGTTTTCCCGCAGTCGCTTGTATACATTTTCCACGTCGACAATGGCGTCGTCGACCAGCGAACCGATGGCAATCGCCATACCTCCCAGACTCATCGTGTTGATCGTCAGCCCCATGTAGTGGAGCGTGAGGATGGAGACGAGCAGTGAAAGCGGTAGCGTGACAAGGGAAATCAGCGTAGTGCGCACATTGGCCAAAAACAGGAAAAGTACGATGACGACAAAGATTCCTCCTTCAAAAAGAGACTTTTTCACGTTGCCGATAGAGCTTTCGATAAAGCGGCTCTGGCGGAAAATATCCGTGGAGACTTTGACGTCCGCAGGCAAATTCTTCTGTAAGTCTTGCAGGGAGGCCTCCAATTTGTCCGTCAGTTCCAGCGTGCTGGTGGCGGGCTGTTTGGTGACGGTCATGAGTACGGCAGGTTTGCCACGCTCCGAGGCTGTGCCCAGTTTCGGGGCTTTGGGACCTATTTTCACGTCGGCGATGTCTTCCAGCGTTACCGGAAAGCTGTTCACCGTTTTCACTACCGCTTTGCCGAGTTCTTCCACTTTGGGGGTAGAGAGCACTCCGCGCACGATGTATTCATTGCCAAATTCGTAAAGTACGCCGCCGTTGGCGTTCAGGTTCATGTCTTGGGTGACGGTCATCACTTCTCCCATCGATACGCCGTAGTGACGCATCCGTTCGGGGTCCAACTGAATCTGATATTCCTTGATGTCGCCTCCGAGCACTGCCACCTGTGCCACGCCTCCGGTGGAGAGCAGGCGCGGGCGGATCGTCCAGTCGGCAATCGTCCGCAGATCGAGCATGGAGGTGGAGTCGGCGGTCAGACCGACGATGAGCATTTCGCCCAAGATGGACGACTGGGGGCCGAGAGTCGGCTTGCCCACGTTGACGGGAAGTGACTCGCTGACTACGGCGAGCTTTTCGCTGACGATCTGACGGGCGAGGTATATGTCTGTGCCCCAGTCGAATTCTACCCAGACAACAGAGAAACCGTTGGTCGAAGAAGAACGGACACGGCGCACGCCGGTAGCCCCGTTTACGGCTGTTTCGACGGGGAAGGTGACGAGTTGTTCCACTTCCTCGGCTGCCATACCGTTGGCTTCGGTCATGATGACCACTGTCGGGGCGTTCAGGTCGGGAAACACGTCTACTTCCGTGTGCATGGCGGTGTAAGTCCCCGCGATAAGCAGGAGGATGGCCGCGCAGAGCACAACCAGTCGGTTGTGCAGGGAGTAATGTATGATTTTATTTAGCATGATATTTCATTGATTAAGTTTGGTTCCTCCCGGTTTACTTTTGAGCAGTGCCGGGCAGGGGATAAACTTGCGTGACTATAAATGAGTTCTGTGTGTGCCGCAAGAGAACTTGGATGCGGCACCTTGCCGCTAGTGCTCATGACTGTGGGCAGGGATGGCGTTGCTTGCGCTTGCCAGGCGAACTTGGTATGCGCCTTCGGTCACTACACGGTCTCCGGCTTTGATTCCGGTCAGGATTTGTACACTTTTGCCATTGTCGGCGCCGAGGGTCACTTCCTGTTTCTTGTAGCCTTCTTCATCGAGTTGCAGGTAGACGAAGAAGATGCCTTGCTCTTCCGTCAGGGCGGTGCGGGGCACGGAAATCACGTTTTCCAGTTGGGAGGAAAGCAGATAAACTTCGACGAATGACCCCGGAATCACTTCTCCTTTATTGTCAAATTCGAAGGTGACGGGCACGTAGAAAGAATTGTCTCCGGAAGTTTTTCCGAAGGAAAGCAGTCTGCCGCTCAGTTCATTCAGTTCGTAGACCTCATTATTATAAGGTGTCCGGAAATTGGCGGAACTGATTGTGCGGAGATACGGGTAGTATTTTTCCGATACTTCGGCACGGAGGAAAAGCCGGCGGTTCTGTGTCACGCTGACCAGTGGCTGACCGATGGTTACGTAGTCTCCCTCATTGACCAGAATACTTTTCACGTATCCGGCAATGGGCGCGGTGATATTCTGACCGATGGCCGAGTGGTTTTTGGCGAGCGCTTCGTAGCTGATACGTGCGTTTTCGTAGTTCTGCTCCGCCTGTGCGAAATCCTTGTCGGACACAATCTTGTTTTTGACGAGCGACTTCATTCGTTCGTATTCCTTTTTGGATACTTCGTAAGCGATTCGGGCACGTTGCACGGGGTCACCGTCGGCGATGTTGTGCGAAGAAATAGTCACCAGCGGAGTGCCGCGACCTACGCTCATTCCTTCCGTCACCTTGCCGCGGAAAGAAACGACTCCGGCCACCGTGGCTACGGCCACCGATTCATCGCCCTGGGCAGCGAGTACCTGTCCGCTTGTCTTGATCACTTGCTGGAAGGGGGCCGGTGTGATGGCATTTACCTTCACACCGGCAGCGTCAGCTTTCGCTTTCGGGAGGATGATTTCGTCGCTGTGCTCGCCGGCGGGTTCGCTGGTGGCAGCTTTGCCGTGATCGTGTCCTCCGCTGCATTCACCTTCGTGTGAATGGTCGGCTCCTTCGGCTTCGTGGTCATGTCCTTCTGCTTCGTGGTCATGACCTTCCGCTTCGTGGTCATGTCCTTCGTGTTCATCATGATTGTGTGTGACGGTCTCGTGGTCATGCCCTTCATGACCAGTATTTTTACTATTGCAAGAGCCCAGGACGAATAATCCCATGACTCCTATAAAGATAAGTTTCTTCATAAATGTTGTTTTCCTACTAAGTTTTACTGTTTTTGTACGCTACAAAGATAGAGTAACGCAGATGCAACTTGCTTGCATTTACGTCATTACGCAAAAACAGAGTAGGGAGGGGCCCGAAGGGAGGAGGTACGAGGTATTTTCGTACCGTGCAGGGATTCACGATAGATGTAGTAATTTTTGACTCGTCTTTCCTGCGGTCGTAATAAATGTTCGATGATCGTATCCGTAAACAGGGTGGCGACGAATACGTAATTCGGTCCGCTGTCCGTGTGTACGGAGGGGATGGGAGAGTGGAAGCGGGTCATGCATTCGCTGCTGCAACATGAATCGCTTGCGGGGTGATGATGGTGGTTGGGGCATTGCTGCTCTACCGGTTGGTCCTGCTTCATGCAGATCATCCCGTTGGGGTGGTGGTGATGGGGAATAACGGCGGCTACCAACATGATAATGTTGATAAAGAATAGCATCGTTACTATGAATCGTTTCTTCCCTTTCATCCTTTATTGCAGAACATTGTCTGCTCTAAGTCTATTATTAAATTTGCACAAATATACAAATACTTTTTCTTTCACCTAAAGCAGATAATGTCTTTTTATTGTTTATTATTTCTTTTCCAGTTCCTGCAACGAATCCATTTTCTTCTTTTCGAGGAATTCGTAGATGCCGCAAAGATGCTCCGTCACCTTCTTATTGCCGAACTCGTAGACCTTGGTCACCAGTCCGTCAAGGAAGTCACGGTCGTGCGAAACGACGATCAGGGTGCCGTCGAAATCCATCAGCGCTTGCTTGAGGATATCTTTGGTTTTCATGTCGAGGTGGTTGGTCGGCTCGTCCAGAATCAGGAGGTTGACCGGTTCCAGCAGGAGCTTGATCATTGCCAGGCGGGTACGTTCGCCGCCCGAGAGCACTTTCACTTTCTTCATAGACTCTTCCGGCCCGCCGAACATGAAGGCGCCCAGCAAGTCGCGTATCTTGTTGCGGATTTCTCCTTTTGCCACGTCGTCAATCGTCTGGAAAACCGTGAGGTTTTCGTCCATCAGCGAGGCTTGGTTCTGCGCGAAATATCCGATTTGCACGTTATGTCCCAGCGTCAGCGTGCCGTCGTGGTCGATTTCGTTCATGATACATTTCACCAGCGTCGATTTACCTTCACCGTTCTTGCCTACGAAAGCCACCTTGTCGCCACGTTCAATTGTCAGGTTGGCGTTGCGGAACACGACATGGTCGCCGTACGTCTTTCCGACACCTTCCATCGTGACGGGATAACTGCCCGAACGGGGCGAAGGCGGGAATTTCAGCCGCAGTGCCGAAGTGTCTTCCTCGTCTACTTCCAGCAATTCCAGCTTTTCCAGCATCTTGACACGGCTCTGCACCTGCAAAGTCTTCGAATACGTCCCCTTGAAACGTTCGATGAAGGCTTCCGTCTCGGCGATGAACTTCTGTTGCTCGTCATAAGCCTTCTGTTGCTGTTCGCGGCGTTCCTTGCGCAGTTGCAGGTATTGGGAGTAGTTTACTTTATAGTCGTAGATGCGGCCCATTGTTACTTCAATGGTGCGGGTGGTGATGTTGTCCACGAATTTGCGGTCGTGGCTGATCACGATGACCGCTTTGCCGTTATTGATCAGAAAATCTTCCAGCCATTGGATCGATTCGATGTCGAGGTGGTTGGTCGGTTCGTCAAGCAAGAGTACGTCCGGTTTTTGCAGCAGCAGTTTGGCGAGCTCGATGCGCATGCGCCAGCCTCCGCTGAAGTCGCTCGTCTGACGTTGAAAATCTTCGCGTGTGAAGCCGAGTCCGAGTAATGATTTCTCTACATCCTCTTCGTAATTGGTTGCGTCGATGGAGTAAAATTTTTCGCTGAGGGCGGACACTTCCTCGATCAGTGCCATGTAGCTGTCACTTTCGTAATCCGTCCGTGTTTCCAGCTCCTTGTTCAGTGCGTCGATCCGTGCTTCCATCTCGTGCAGATGCGCGAAAGCCTGTGCCGTTTCGGCAAACACGGTTCTGCCGTCTTCCGTCATCAAATGCTGTGGGAGATAGGCTACTACGCAATCCTTGGGGGCCGAAACCTTGCCACGGGTAGGCTGTCGGACTCCTGCCAGAATCTTGAGTAAGGTACTTTTTCCCGCTCCGTTTTTCCCCATCAGGGCGATGCGGTCTTTTTCATTAATAACGAAAGAAATATCACTAAATAGGGTAGTGCCGCTAAACTCTACGGCTAGTCCGTCTATCGAAATCATACAATTCTTTATAATTTGAGGCGCAAAGATAGCGAAATATATCAATCTTTTTTATAACTTGCGGGCTGAAAAGCATTATTAACTGAAATATGTTGACTAAAAAGTAATTTAAAAGAATAATTTTAAAAATAATATAGAAACGATATGGAAGGCGGACAAACAAATGAATTCAGACCTCTTATCTTAGTGGCCGAGGACGACGACAGCAACTTCAAACTGATCAAAGCAATCATCGGAAAGAAATGTGATATACAGTGGGCCAAGAATGGCGAAGAAATCGTGGCACTGTTCAAGGAATACGGCAACGAGGCCAAAGCGATCCTGATGGACATCAAAATGCCTGTGATGAACGGACTGGATGCTACGAAAATCATCCGCGGAGAAAACAAGGAAATCCCTATTATCATGCAGACCGCCTACGCTTTCAGCTCTGACAAGGAGAATGCGATGAACGCGGGAGCGAGCGAAGTGCTGGTGAAACCGATCACACTGTCGATTCTGCGCAATACGCTGACGAAGTATTTCCCCGAACTGGTCTGGTAAACCGATCTCTTTTTTTGTCCGGTAGACTGATCTTTTTTGTTTGTTAAACCGGTCCTTGCTCCGGCAAACATGATCTTTATCCGGTAAAACGGTATCGCTGAGTAGAAAAACGGTATAACAATTCGGGTGTTTTTTCCTGTTTTGTATTTGTGATATTAACAAATAGCTGACGGGGATAATATGGATTCTTACTATATGAAAATCCACATTATCCCCGTCAGCTGTGTCCGGACGTTTCTATGTCAATCCGGATATTACTGTATCAATCCGGGTGTATTGTCTGGAATGCCTCTGTCCGACAGTTTCGGCAGAAGGCTGTAAAAGTAAAATAGGCGGACCTCACGGTCGGCCTATTTCTGTTCGTTTCCGTTAATTTGTTAGAGTTCAGAAACGACTCTATGTAAAGTCTCTCCTTTGAGAGATTTTAAGAGCAATTTTTATCGGCTTCCGCCTGCCCACCAAACGGGTTCGGAGTATACGTAGTCACCGTTGCCGTAAGCGGCTTTCACTTCCGGGTTGGCAGCTGTGTCGCTGTTTCCGTATGGGTAGCGCATCGGGAATTTGCTGGAATTGTTCGGGTTGGTCAGCGTGATGAAGTTTTCGTTCAGTCCCTTCATACGACGGAAATCGTTGTACGTCTCCGTAGCCTCACCGGAAGCACCCCACATGGCAAGGTACTTCTGAATCATTGTTTCCTGCAATGGGTTGGCTGCATATTTCGCTTTCACTACGTCGTCGAAATACTTTCCGGCAGACGTTTCCGTGATTACTTCGCTGGAATTGGTGTTCAAACCGCTTCCTAACTCCTTGATGGCAATGCTTATGCTGTTTTCCGCATTCAGCAAGCCGGCTACTACTGCTTCTTTCAGCGCGTCTTCCGCATCACGGTTCAGACGGCACAGAGCTTCTGCTTTCAGGAACATCAGTTCGTGATAGCTCATCAGCAGAGTCGGTGCGGTTTTGGCGTAAACGAATGCGGAGATACCGTATTTGGACGTACTCTGATCCGGGCTGCCGTTGGGAGCCGGAACGAGGCTGGGATCGTTGGCTGCTACCTGCGAACGTTTTTTGTCGACGATCGGAGTGAAGAAAGCACGGTTGGCACGCGGATCATTGTAGGCCAACAGCTTGGTGCCGAGGCTTGTACTGGCTCCGAATCCGGCACGAGAGTTGTAAAAACCGTAGAACGGGTTGATGTTGTTAGAGTCGTAGATGTCGAATGCTGCCTGGTCGTCAGCCGAAGTGAACGATTTGCTTACATAGTCCAGCACCTTTTCATAATCGGCCGATTTGTTGCTTGAGCGGTTGATCAGTCTCATGGTGTAGCGGGCTTTCAGGCCGTAAGCGAATTTCAGCCATTTGTCCGCGTCGCCGGCATAAAGGAAATCCTGCTCGGTCACGTCTGCCAAGTCTTCTTTCTGAAGATTGGCGATGGCGTCGTCGAGATAACTGATGATTTGAGTATAGATTTCCTGTTGCGTATCCATTTTCGGGGTCATATAGACCGGAGAGCCTTTTTCGTCCACCAGCGCAGCCTGACTGCACGGGGCATCGCCGAAGAAATCGGCAATCAGTGCGCAGTTGTAAGCGGCCATCACTTCGGCCATTCCCCGGGTGACGTCGTTGCCGTGATCTCTGCCTCCTTCGCCACATTGGTCGATGATGATGCGGGCGTTCTTCAATGAAGAATAGATGCCGTTCCATGAGTTATTGAAGGTAGACGAGGACGACGGTTCGTTTTCGCGGACTTCGGCGTAGTAAAGCTGGTTGTCTACACCTACTTCGTATTCGATATACGAAGAGGCGTATGTATTGATGTCACCGCTGGCGTTGGAGAAAGCGGTAGAGGTGATTACATCTGCCAAGATAAATCTTGAGGCAACACTGGTGGTGTGGTCGTGGTCCTTGTTGATTCTGTCCATCGTGTCCTCCGAGCAAGCAGAGAACAAAGACAGAGCGGCAACAGCCAGTACACCGGTTATTTTATCATATCTTTTCATAATCTTCTTTCGTTTAGCTAATTAGAATTTTACATTTACACCAAAACCGTAGCTTGCAGTTCCCGGCAGAGAGAAACGCTCGAAGGCACCTCCCATGTTGTCGTTACCCTGAGATGCTTCCGGGTCGAATCCCTTCAGCTCGGACCATACGATGAGGTTGCGGGCAAATACGTTTACATCTACGTTTAGCCATTTGCTGGCGTATACCGGGTAGCTTACAGAAAGCTCACGCAGTTTGATGAATGATGAATCGTAGATATAAGATTCGTTGATAGAACGCAGGCGGGTGTAATAAGCCTGTGCGTTAGTCACTTCGATGTCGTTGACGGCATACGTCGGGTTGCCCTGCGCGTCTGTTCCGGTTTCTTTCACGGTGTTGGGGACGACGAAGTTGCTCTTGCGTTTTTCGCCCGATTCTTTGGTGACACCGTAGAAGTTCATTTCACCGGCAGTACCGCAGTACATTTGTCCGCCTTGTTTCCAGTCGAACACGGCAGCGATACGGAATTTGTAAAGCTCGATATTCGTGTTGAAGCCCAGACGGAAGTCGGGAGAAACCCGGCCGATCACGTCGTCTTCGCCCACCTGCGGAAGTCCGTTGGCGTCTACTACGATCTGTCCGGCCTTGTTGCGCTTGTACGTGCTGCCGTATACTACGGGGAATTTCTCGCCGATACCGGCACGCACCTGCGGAGTGACGAATCCGCCGAGATAGATGCTTTCAACACCCGGTGCAAGTTCGTCTACGTAGTTGTCGATCTTCGAGAAGTTGAAGGCGAAGTCGAGCTTGAAGTTGCGGTTGTTGACCGGCGACACTCCCAGTGTAAGTTCGTGCGAGTTGGTATGAATCTTACCGCCGTTCATGATCATGCTGTCGTAGCCGGTAGAGCCGGACAAAGGCACTTCGAAGATCTGGTCTTTTACGTTCTGACGCGAGTAGGTATAGTTCAAAGTGAACAGTCCGTTGAAGAATGTCAGGTCGGCACCGATTTCGTATGACTTCGTGTTCTGCGGTTTCAGGTTCGGGTCGTACACCTTATAATAAGGGATATATGCCATCGTTCCGTTGATCGGGTAGGCGATGGGCGTGCCGTTGAAGAATCCGCCGCCGTAGCTCGGGGTGTAGTAATAGCTTTGCATATAGTCGCCTGCCATACCTACTTCGGCGTACGATGCGCGCAGCTTACCGAATGTGAGGATGTTGTTTTTCAGCGGTTCGAGTTCGGTGAACACAAATCCGAGCGATACGGAAGGATAAGTGAACGAACGGTTGTCGCGCGGCATATTTGAAACGACGTCGTTACGGATTGTTCCGTTGAGGTATACCATGTTTTTCCATGCCAGAGACAGGTTGGCAAAGTTACCTACCGTACGTTTCTTGTTGTACGACTTGGAACTCTGGTAGATAGAAGCATTGTTGATGTGGTTCCATCCCGGGAAGTTGAAGTTCATCCCTTCGGAGAAGGCATATTGCGTTCTTTTCTCTACAAGTTCGTTACCGATCAGGGCGTCGAATACCCAGTCCTTGTTGATGTCCCAGCGGTAAGAAGCCGTCAGCAGCGAGTTCAGCTCGTTGATGCTGTAGTGGTATTCGATGGCGTCGCCGGTGTCTGCCATTGTACTGCCGTATCCGTAGATTTCGCTGTAGTTGGTGGTGTAGGCGTCGTCACCGAGTTGGTATTTCACGTCCAGTTTGTGGTTGTCCGTGCCGAATTTGGTCGTGAATTTCACGAATGCGTTTCCGAAGAAACGTTGCGAGCGTTCGGTGAACAGGTTGTTGTCCACAGCCCAGTAGGCATCGTCGATCCATGCCTGGCGGTACGTGTTCTGCTCGTACGGGTCGCCTTCGACGTGCGAGGGGATTCCTTTCATGTTGTAGCTCACCGGAGCGTTGTAGATGGTAGCCGTCACGCCGGAGTTGGCGGTAGACTGCTTTTTGATCTTGGAAGTCACGAAGTTACCGTTGAAGCCAGTCGACCAGTTGGGGCTGAGCTGAACTTCGGCAGACATTTTGGCGTTGTATCTGTCCATGCCGGTAGTCGGGATGATGCCTTCCTGGTGGCTGTTACCCAGCGAGAAAGAGTAGTTTCCTTTGTCCAGATTTTGGGAAACGTTGACGTTGTTGCTCCAGGTAATGCCGGTGTCGAAGAAATCCTTCATGTTGTTGTATGCTTTCGGCGTTGCCCACGGGTCAAGACCGGCTTCGGCACGTTGGGGCACGTAGTATTGTCCCTGACGTTTTCCCATTTTCTGGGTGAAAGCGTTGTCGGTGTTGCCGCCGTATGTAGGATCGTTGGCGAGGTCGGCTATTTTCGGTCCCCAGCTGTGACCGGAATAAGGGTCGTATGAGCCGCCGCTGCCTTGTCCGAATTCGTTTTGCAGTTCGGGCAGTGTAGACACGACATCGAACGAAAGATTGCTGCGGAATGTGATCGTCGGTTTGCCTTTGGCTACTCCTTTACCGCTTTTGGTGGTGATGACGATGACACCGTTTGACGCACGCATACCGTAGAGGGCAGAAGCTGCCTGACCTTTGAGGATGTTGATGCTTTCGATGTCGTTGGGGTCGATGTCCACCGAACGGTTGGCGTAGTCGGTACCGTAGGCAGCGCCGTTAGCGTTGTCGGTAGTCGTTACGTCGGCAGCGGAAGAGATCGGCATGCCGTCGATGACATACAGAGGTGTATTGTCGCCCGTGAACGAACGGGAACCGCGGATCGTGATCTTGGAAGATGCACCCGGCATACCGGAAGACGGAGCGATGTCCACACCCGAAACTTTTCCTTGTAGTGCTCCTGCGAGGTCGGTGTTGGCCGCGCGTGTCAGCTGGTCTGACTTCACGTCCTGAACGGCGTATCCCAGCGCTTTCTTTTCGCGGGAGATACCCATGGCCGTTACTACGACTTCGTCTAGTGACTTGGCGTCACTTTTTAATACTACTTTGATAACGCCTTGTGTGATCGTAACAGTTTGCGGAGTCATTCCTACATAGGAAACGCGCAAAGTTTTAGAAGAACTTGGTACAAATAACGATTTTAACACTATCTTTATGTCGTGTAATGTAATTTGAATATTATTAAAATCGTACTTAAATCTTCTCATTTTATCAATATACTGATTAAATTCTTTCAATATGATACTTTATAGTTAAAAACGTAACACTTTTTTAATTTTGATATAAATAGTGTTATCTTTGCACCCTGTTAGAGACTAGAAGTCTATTTATAGGTTAAATTTAAGAGAGAATTTATGAAAAGAAAATTGATGTTCTTTATGACCTTCCTTTTTGTGGGTATAGGTCTGGTGACAGCGCAGACGTCCCGAGTTACCGGTGTGGTAACCGCCGAGGAAGATGGCCTGCCTGTTGTAGGTGCTTCGGTATTGGTGAATGGCACTACTCTTGGTACTATCACGGATATTGATGGTAAGTTTACAATCACGAATGTACCAAGTTCTTCTAACATCTTTTTCGGGCAGGTACTTGGCTTGTTTTCAGGGGGCGGATGCTTAGGTTCTACCTTTATTTGAGGCTTTCTATGAGCGATAGGGGCAGACCGGTCTTTTCGGCAATGAGTTGATTGTCAATTCCTTGCTTTTTCATGTCGATGGCTGTCTGAAAGATGTTCAAGGCTTCTTCGCGACCTTTCTTCAGGCCTTCCTCAAGTCCTTCTTCAAGTCCTTTCTTTAGCCCTTCTTCCATCCCTTTTTTTATTCCTTCCTTTTCCGCTGCATCCATTGTCACCAAATAATCTCGGTACACTTTGACGCTATTGTCGTATAGCTCTCTCTCCTTTGGAGACATAGAAGCCACATCAGCGATCTCTTCGAGTTTTTCGAAGACGGCTTTTCGTGCCTTGAATGGCAGGCGTTTTAAAGTTTCCATATTATTTAATATATAAATCCAACGTTCAAAATTCGTTTCACATTCCTCTTCGCTTTTTTTGAAGAGGGGGAGGGCGATGAATATTTGCCGGAACTTCTCCGAGAAGAGTTCACCTGTCTCCTTGTCTGCAAGAATAACGTCTGTCCGGAGTTTTATGTTCTTGTCCATGATGAAATTCATCAGAAAGACTCCGTAAACAGCTTTTATTTCAAATTTCCAGTCGTGCCCCGTCCGGCCCTGGTTGACGATGGCACGGGAGAGATAGAAAATGGAGCGTTCTTTAAAATTGCTCTGCATGCGGTTTTGCATTTCGACAATTATCTTTTCGCCCGTGTCCGTGGTGCAGTAGACATCGTAGATGATGCCTCGTCCTTCCGGGTAGTCCGGCAGCTGTTCGTTGTTCAAAAACGTTAAGTCGGTTATCACTCGTTCACCTTCGAGAAGGTCGTTCAGAAATTCGATTAGTAAATTCTTGGAGACTTCTCTGCCGAATATTAGTTTGAATCCGTAGTCGGTGAACGGATTGATAAATTTGCTCATTGTTTTGGTTGTTTCTCTTTTATGTTGTAAAGAGATGTTTCTCTTCGCATGTATAGTGAAGAGGCTTTTCTTTATTCTACAAAGATAGGATAAATTATTGTTTTATGATGCGTTTGACGGGAGAAATAAATGACGTGGGTGCTCAAAAATGTTCATCTTCCTCTTAAAAATGTTCATCTTCCCCTAACTCGCTTTTTGAGGATGCCGTTGTAGGTGTCTTCAAATTCTGCCGAGTGGTTGAGTGCCCAGAGGATGTAGTCGCCCGGCTCGTTCTTTTTGAGCAGGGTGGAGCGGTATTCGGAGCTGAGGACCTTCCATAAGGTGCCGCAGGGACCACCCAGCTTTCTGCGTCGGGCGAGGGCGAGGATGGCTTTCACGGTTGGTTCGTTCCGGATGCCGATGGCGTCCATGTTGAGGCGTAGCAGGGATTCGGAGAATCCTCCGGAAGCAGTGCTTTCGTTCGGGGCTTCTTCTTGCTGACTTCTTTCGTATTGAGTTCCGTTGTGCTTGGCTTCTTCCTGCTGGTTTCTTTCGTATTGAGTTCCGTTGTGCTTGGCTTCTTCCTGCTGGTTTCTTTCGTACTGGGTTCCGTTGTACTTGGCTTCTTCCTGCTGGTTTCTTTCGTATTGGGTTCCGTTGTGCTTGGCTTCTTCCTGCTGACTTCTTTCGTATTGGGTGCCGTTGTACTTGGCTTCTTCTAGCTGGTTTCTTTCGTACTGAATTCCGTTATATCTAGTTTCTCCCTTCTGATCTATTCCTTCATTTCTTCTTTCTTCCTTATTTTCCTCCCCTCTTTTTCCGGACGAGATTTCTAAAGACAAACCTTTGACAGCAACAGGCGCAGCCTGAAAAACGCCGTTTGACGGAACGGGCGGCTGCTCTCTATCCTTCTCCCATTCATTTTCGGTTTTGCTTTGTCTTTCCCTTTCTTTGTCTCTTTCTCTTTCTCTTTCCGGTTTGCTTTTAATCTCAGTATCCGTTTCCGATTTACTTTCGATTTCTGTATCCGTTTCCTGTTTTGTTTGTGGGATTGTTGCTGCAATTTCTCGGTTTTTTGCAGCATTAATTTTCATAGCTGCTCCGTCGGTCACTGTTTTTGTAGCATTGATTCCTGTGCCTGCTGCATGGATGTCTGTGCCTGTCGTGCCGATTCCTGTCTTTGTTTTAGTAACTTCTGTAGCTGTGATATTGACTCCTGTTTTTGTTGCGTTGACTCCTGCATCTACTATCTTGCTTTCCGCTTCATCCACTTCTGTACCTTTTGAATTTATATTGCTTCTTATGTCTGCGGAATTATTTCCCGTTCCATCCTCTTCTTCCTTGATGAGCCAAAAACGTTCCAGCGGAAGTTTGTATTTCCTTCGGCTGTCGGTAATGATTTTGTGGTATTGCTCTTGGATGGCTTGCGAAGTCAGAATCCCGTACTCCTTATATATATAGGTGTCGAACAGTCCGACGGACAGGCAGTCGTCGATGATGGCCTGCATCTCCTCCTCCTCGCAACACACTTCCTGCGAAATGTCGAACAAGGTATCTTGATTCCATGCGACGTAAAATCCCTTTTCTTTGTAGATGAGGCAGAGCAGGGAAGTGAGTGCGGCAATTCCTGCCGCATGATGACGGTTGGAAATGCGGCGTACCTTCCTGTCTTGGAAGAAGTTGACATCGAGCGGGAAATAATCTAATCCGGGTTTGGAAATACGGGCCATCTTTTTGAATATTTAGAGTGATATTGAATGATAAATAATGAATGACAAATGATAAATAAGGCGAATCGGTAATTTTAATTTAGCTCATTTCAGTATGGTGATAAGCTACTTGATAGTCAGTTCTGTCTCTCAACTGAGGGTGACTAAAAAGTCGATTCTATCTCAATTGGGGTTGACTGAAAAGTCGGTAGTATCTCTATTCTCCTCCTTCGGGAAGGAGGAGTGGTCGCAGACCGAGGTGGTAGGAGAAATAATGTTTATACCTATTTTTTTGTAAATGATAGGATTATGCATTCACCTACCACCTCCCCCTACGGGTACTCCTCCTTCCCGAAGGAGGAGAATAGAGTTACTATTGCGTACAACTACTCCCTAGAACTCCTTTTTCACATCGAAGCAGGGACAGGCTTTCATGTATTCATTGGGTGAGATGATGCCGTCTCCGTTGAGGTCGGGGCTTGTGTCCCGGTGTCCGATGACCTGTTTCACGTTGGGGAAGGCCAGTTGCAAAGATTTCACCAGTCGGATGAGGGCGGTGCGTTGTGCTTCTGTCCGTGTGTCGGCGGGGCGGCCTTCCTTGTCCAGTCCGCCGACGTAGCAGATGCCGATGGAACGCTGGTTCCAGCCCATACAATGCGCCCCGTCGAGGGTGACGTCCCGTCCCGGTTCGATGGTGCCGTCGAGGCGGATGACGTAATGATAGCCGATGGACCAGAAGCCACGGGCACGGTGCCAGCAGTCGATGTCGGCAGCGGTGATGTCCTGTCCCGCACGGGTGGCGGAACAGTGGATGATGATGGTGTCTTTCATTGCAGAAACTCCTTTCTTTGTCCTCTTTCTCTGGGCAATATATAAGTGTTGAAACCAAAAATGGCGGATTCTTCGGGAGACAGGCGGCGGTAATAGTGTTGCGTCACTGAATGGTGTACGGGAACAAAGAGAGAAATAAGAGGAAGAGGCGATGAAACAAGGGGAGAAGAAACTGACTGCACACATACATTGCCTGCTTCGGACTCTCCGACTGAATTGCTCGATCTGCCTGTTCCGAGCAGATTCCCTGCTTCGAACTTCCCGACTGAATTGCTCGATTTGCCTGTCCCGAGCAGATTGCCTGCTTCGAACTCTCCGACTGAATTACTCGATTTGCCTGTCCCGAGCAGATTGCCTGCTTCGAACTCCCCGACTGAATCAGCTTTGATGGTCAGCACAGGTATTTCGGGCGCTATCAGAAAGCAGTCTTCCGAACCGCTTCTTTCGGCTCTTGGCTTTTTCTTCATGGCAGATTGCTTCAGCCTTTCGGGATGCAATAAATGCAGCACCAGCCAATTGCGTTGTTTAGGACTCATTTGCTCCCCTTTTACCAGAGCGTTCATGGATGGATAGGCTTGCAGGATATTTCCTGCCTCGTCCGTCGTGGCACAGGGTACGGGGGAGAGGGCGGGCGACGACGGACGCAGACCGGTCCGGATGGCGTGCATGATGTTGTCGTAGGTATCGCACCATTCAAGGTTGGCGACGTGGTTGTTCAGCTTGTTTCCGTCGAGGTGGTTCACTTGGGGGAGACGCTTCGGGTTGGGGATAAAAGCTGTTGCCACTAAGCGGTGTACAGAGTAGCCGATGTATATTCCCTTCTGACGGATGGCCACGTACTCATAACCTTTTGAGGTAATGGTGCTGCTGATTATCAACTTCGATTTGCCTTTGAAACTCAATATCCGCCCGTGGTCCGAAATCATATAGTCGGAATTTGCTTCGATAAATCTCCAATTTTCCATACTTTATTCTTTATATTGTTAATAAAATTACACTTCGTTAAAAAGAAATCCCTTTTCCGAAACCGCCGGGGATAAACGGCGCAGCCTGCAAGGCAGAAACGGCGTAGCCTGCAAGGTAGAAAAGGCATAAACAAGGACTGTTAAACGGCGTAGCCTCCGGTATGACATGAGACGGTTCCGCCCGCTTACTCCGGTCTTTGACCTTTCTCATTCCTCCTCTGCACAGGGTTCGAGCCGTTCTGCACAGCGAACGAGAAACTCCAGTTCCTCCCGACACCCTTGAATGGCCTCGTACAAAGAGTCCACATGATACATTCTGCAAAGCGTTTCCCATTCTTTTCGTTCTTCTGAAGTCATTTGTTGCCAAGTCTTATTTGTTTTCCGAATCTCATTGGTTGCCCGAATCTCATCTGCTCTTCGAAACTCATTCGACGCAAAGGAAATTTTCGGCATGAAACGTGCGCCACCCTTTGGCTTCGAGATCGTAGTAGACTACAAACGTATTTTCCGGTCGTGGCATATAGGGGCGGTGAAAATAGTGTTGATACCCGGTGAGCGTGCCGACAGCGTGGCGCACGCTTCCGTCCTGCTTGGTGTAGCAGAATTTCACGTTCTCCCTGTGCATCTTCCGGATCAATCCACCGATCCGGTGGGCGATGATAAGCGAGTCACGTCGGTTCATGTCATTGTTGCGGCGGATGACGGCGGCCCGTCTCATGAGTCGCACCCGTTGGAGGGAATGTTGCTTTTTAATTTCAGTCATACTGTTCAATTGTTTTTTATTGATTTCGGGGCAAAAGTAGATTATGGGTAGAATAAAAGCCGGTCACGCTTGACTAAAATTAAAGATATATTGAGAAAGTGTCATGCGTGACCCAAAATGTTAAATGTAAATCCCGAATTTTGTCGGAGTAATTTAAATAATAATAAGAATGAACAAAAAAGAAAACTGCCAAAACTGTAGTGAAAGAGAACAAAATATTGTAGTAAAAAGAGTTGTAAATCAGAAAAGTACGAGTCAGGAAATCGTAAATCAGAGTGGCGAAAGTTCTGCGTATGCCGAGAATAGGAATGTCATTAAGAAAAGACTCGAAGAGAAGAAATGGAAGAAGAAGCAATGTAATGGCTTGCAGCATAGTGATGACGATGAAAAACAGAAAGTAATCGATTCGATTATGAAAGTCAGCCGGGATAACGGCTTTGACGACGCTTATCTTCAGCAGCATTCGGACTGTTCGGCATCGTCAATCAAGCGCTTCCACTCGGCCTGGATGGGGAAGAGAATGTCCAATTGGACGACGATTTTTAATTTGGCGCACTGCGTGTCCGTCAATTGTGTCTTTGCGGAGAATCTGGTGGGGATACTGGATACCATTATCATGTTTGTGATTAGAGATGCCGGAGTTGCGAGTTTCCATATTGACTCAACTAAGAAAGTAGTGATAGAAATCAATTTCAGTAAAGATAAATTATTGCGAGTGAAAGATGGGGAAGATGAGGAAAAAAAGAAAAGAAACAAAGACAACGGCACCATCGGGAGATGAACCGATGATCGAAGGAAAGTGAAGAATAACTGATGATTTGATGTAAGTTCTGTAAGAACTTGGTAGTTTGTATTCGTGAAAAAAAAGATTCGATATCAGCGATGGGCTTCTATTTTGTTCCCTTGTTATAGGGTCGCACAAATGTAGTCATATTATTGTGAAAAACCATGCAAAAGGGTCTGAAATCTGAAAAATAAGTTTTAGGCTTAGTCCGGTTTTATGTGAGATATTGCAATTCCGCATTTCATTTTTCAGGTGTGGGATTTGTTTCTTATTGCCGATTTCTACCGAATTGGATAGTGCGAATGTTTTACAGATAAAAGACATGGATTCTCAGCCCGGGTAAAAACGACAGCGTTTTCCGGGCTGAGAATGTGAATGACAGTTTTTGGCAAGCCTGCTGGTTTTAGTTTTTTTTAGTAATATATTGTAAACCAGTCGGCGCTAGTGTTACCAAGTTCTTACAGAACTTGCGTTTTTGTATAGTAATATTTAAAGATTTAATAGCACTATTTTAAGATATATCCGCCGAGCGGCTTCGCAGACAATCAAAACAATCACAATATGGGAGCGCAAACATTTCGACAAACAGTAGCACTTGCGATCTTTCTGATCGGTGCGTTTCAAACTTACATTTATGCGGGAAGTACCTCCCCGTGTAAAATTTTAATCATCAGTTCCTGCGTGGAAAACAGTCGGTGGAGCGATGGCTTTGCGAATCCTGTCGAACCGTTATTCGTCTTGTGTACTGCCGGTACCGCTTTCGGTATGGACTCTCCGACGTTTTTCGAGCGGAACAAATATTACTTTATCTTCTTTTTGTCTCTGATGATACTTGCCGGAGCCTATGTGATATGGCTCCGACGCACACTGACAGAGAGGAGCAGGCGGCTGGATATCATGAGGAATTATAGCAGTCTGGTCGAAAATATGCCTGTCCTCTATGCCCGTATCGAGCTGATATTCGATCCGGACGGCCGGATTGTCGATTATATCTATCGGGAAGTGAATCCCACCTTCGAGAAATACATATTGCCGAAAGAAAAGATGCTGGGAAAGAAATACAGCGAACTGAATCCGGCTTATTCTCCGGAACTGCCCGACCGATATGGCGAACTGAATGAAAACAGGCAAATGACCTTTCAATATTATCTGGAGAAGACGCAAACACACCTGACCGTCATTGCCACGCATTCCAAAACGAAAGGTTGCGTCGATGTCTTTTGTGTGGACAATACCGAATTGGTGCTGACGCAGCAGATGTTGAAATCCACCAATCATAAGTTATCCTCCGCCCTCGATGCTGCCGACATGACTCCTTGGAAATGGGATTTGCGGACCGATCTCCTCACGTGCAATGTCAGCAACGACTTGTACGTCACGGAAGAGGAGGTGACGCACGACGGCGACTTGATCATCATCCCCACCTCCACCTGCTTCTCGAAAATCTGCGATGAAGATCGCGAACGGGTGAGAGCTGCTTTTGCTCGGCTCGCCAACGACGAAACGCTGAAAATGGACGAAGAATATCGGGTAGACAGGCAGTGGTTGCCCTCTCCACAACAGAACGAATGGGTACAAGTGCGGGCGGCTGTGGATGAGCGCGACGCGAACGGAAAACCGCTGAGCCTTATCGGCACTTCGGTGACCGTCACCCAAAGGAAGGAAATGGAGGAGGCGCTCGTACAGGCAAAAGTGAAGGCCGAAGAAGCGAACACGCTCAAATCTTCTTTCCTCGCCAACATAAGTCACGAAATACGTACTCCTCTCAACGCCATTGTCGGCTTTTCCTCTCTGCTGGTGTCGGCGGAAAGGGGGATTTCGGAAGAGAAACAGGAATATATCAACATCATTGAAAACAACAACACGCTCCTGTTGCAGCTTATCAGCGATGTGCTCGACCTTTCGAAGATCGAAGCGGGAACGATGGAGTTTGACAATGCTCCGATAGATGTGAACGGGCTTTTTATCGAACTCGAAGATATGTTCAAATTAAGGAATAAAAAAACTGCTGTCTGTGTCTGTTATCACCGCCAGATGACCGGATACGAAGTAAGGACGGACCGAAACCGTCTGGTGCAGGTGATGATGAATCTGATGAATAATGCGATGAAGTTTACCGAGGAAGGCAGCATCGAGTTTGGGGTTGATGTGCGTGAAGACGGTTTCCTGCATTTCTATGTCACCGATACCGGTTGCGGAATACCGGAAGAACGGCTGGAGGACATCTTTGGGAATTTTGTCAAACTCAACAGCTTTGTGCAGGGGACGGGACTCGGACTCACTATTTGCCGGGCAATCGTCGAAAAGATGGGAGGAAAGATCGGTGCCGTCTCACGACTGGGTCAGGGAAGTACTTTCTGGTTCACGCTGCCTTATACGGCCAACGAAGAGAAGGTTTGAAAGGGACGTGGCGTGACGGAAATATACTTGCTTCCCGAAGAATGGGGCTTGACTTTTTAGTCAGCCCCTTCCCGAAGGGAGGGGAAGCCATGCGAATAGTCAGCTCGAATCAAGGCTCCCCCAAGAAACGGAAGATGAGCCTTACTTGTGCCGGAGTGAGCAGGATGGCTTTGTCGGAATATCCCGTGCGGGCGAGTTCGTTTTGTAGTGCCGTGTTCTTGGCGATCCAGCTGCGGAGAGTGCGGCGTGCGGAGGCGGGCTGTATGTGGGGCAGGTAGAGAGTGGCCAGTTGGCTTTTGCTGTATGCTTGTATGCGGGGCAGGGCTGCATTTTCTTCGGAAGTTGGTTTCATGATTTTTGCTTTCATTGTCTTTTGATACTGCTTTTACTATCTTTTCTATATTTCTTTCTTTCATTTTCGTTGCCAATGTAAAGGTACGCCTTTTTTAGTCGTTTGATGTCGCTTTGTACAGAAGCCCTTGGAGGCAGTATTTGTGCGAAGCCGTGCCGACTGGTGCTCTTCCGTTACAAGTCGTTACATCGTGTATCCGGGCTTTTTTGCCATCGCCTACTTTTGTCACCGTAATCGATTGCACATAGAAAACTTACATCAACCATTAAAAAAAGAAAGGAAAACAACCTTATGCCATTAATTTACAAACCTTACCAGGCGAATATCGCCAACAAAGCGGGACAGAAACTGTATTATCCTCGCCTCGTGAAATTCTCGAAAATGGTCAACACGCAGAAGATGGCGGAACTGATCGCTGAGAAGGCTTCTCTGACACCGGGTGATGTCCACAACGTGATTCGAAACTTGATGTCCGTGATGCGTGAACAGTTGCTCAACAGCCGCACAGTACGTCTCGAAGGTTTGGGCACATTTACGATGATCGCCAAAGCCGGAGGAAAAGGAGTCGTGTTGGAAAGTAAAGTCAGCAGTTCGCAGATCGTTTCGCTGCGCTGTCAGTTTACTCCCGAATATACCCGTTCTGCCGATGGCGTCACTACCCGCGCACTGACTTCCGGAGTCGAATTTGTCCACGTCAAGGACGTAGCGGGCGGCTTTGTGGACGACGATGATAAAAATCATTCGGGCGGCGGAGACAACCCCGGCGGAGGAAGCACTCCCGGAGGCGACGACGATGAGGCTCCGGACCCAACCGTTTAATGAGGCTGAATCGCTGACTCACTAATACATGATCGGTTCCCTTCTTAAATTACTCCATTCACTCTGTTTTTTAACTCTAAAAAAGGAAGCTATGAAATTATTTTTAGAAAAGTTATTGGATATTTTGGAAGCGCTCTTGCGCTTCCGTCGTCGGAAAGCTAAAAAGACGGGAGATTCATAAACCGACCTCCTCTCTTAAAAATTAGAGAATCCCCCCTTTATTTAAAACCGTATTTATCTATGATATGGGGTTAAATAAAGGGAATTCTTGTATGGGAAAGTAATAGGTAGTGGAATTTAGTTCATTTCATTTCTTGTGCGAAATGATTCATACCTGCTCTGAAATGTAGGATTTATGGAAAAGTGTAGTATAAAAGGGATTTTTATATAGGAAAAGTGTATTTTTGTGCTTTGCCTAATTATAGAAAAGTGGTATATGTTTTATCGTAAAATTGAATTTTATATAGAAAGTTGCTTGATTACGATGATATTAAAAAATAAAGGGGATTCTTGAAAATGGAAATATATAGTATACATCAGCAGGCCTTTGTACTGTCCAATGAACAAACGGTTTATCAAAAAAATGGGGTCACTTATATCCCTGTTTACTACATTATGTTTTTTGAGCCCGATAATGCGGTAGTTGGAGAATTTTGACATCTATAAAAGAATATCCCGGCAGATCGGATTCCGCCCAACCGCCCAACCATAAAAAGGGCTGCCCCAATTCTACTTGGGAGCAGCCCTTCTTGCTTTTTCCGGTTTATCTCTAATGCATTTTATTTAATCAGATAGACTTTCTGAAGATAAACCCTTTTGTTGTGTGCTTTTTGATGAGCAATCTTACGGCATTTCTGTTTCCATCTGGAATTTCCGGCTTACCTTCATCAGGTTAATGATGTAAGTCACTACATTTTGAGCTTCCTGCACCATGGTCAGATAAACCATACTTACCCGGATGCTGCCCGACTGGCTTTGGATGCGCTGCAACTCTTTGCGTTTCAGTTGCGATAGCTGTCCGTTGAGGTCGTTGGCACGGCGGATTTCCTCTTCCATATTCTGATAATCGTTGTTTTCCAACTTCTTGCGGCATTGCTGAATCAGGTAAGTGATGTCCTCGGCCACGTCGCTGAATTCGCCTTTCTGAATGGCGTCGAGCGGGTTGAAGTTGTTGTCGATGTGTTCAAGACACGGTTCGCAGAGGCGCGAGATGCTGTACACCAGTTCGCTGGCGAAGTCGTTGCCTTGATAGTAGTAGAGTCCTTTTTCGAGCACGGTGTTGTTGTCGAGGCGGCACATGGCAACGGTTCCGGTGCGTTTCATCTGCTTGATGAGCTGCTTTTCGAACTTCGTGGAACCCATGGCACGACGCAGTCCGCGCAGGTTTTCGTGTATAAAGGAGGTGACGGTCAGTTCGAAATTCGTTTCGGCGTACTCCAGCACTTTGGCGAGTTCTTCGCGGGTATGTTTACGCATCAGTTGCAGCGCTTCTTCGCTGTCGGCGGTCTGCATGAGTTGTTTCAGCGTTTCGTTGCCTTTCTCTTTCGCCTTGCGTTTCTTGTACATCACCTGGCTGCGGATGAGGATGAAAATCGCTATTCCGATCAGTGCGATGATGGAGATGTTGCCGCCGTAGTGCAGCACGAGGGCTACGAAGAAACAGATGGTGAAGGCGGCTCCGGCAGTGATGAACCAGCCACCGATGACGCTCAGAACGCCTGTGATGCGGTAGACGGCGGAGTCACGTCCCCATGCACGGTCGGCGAGCGACGTACCCATTGCTACCATGAAGGTGACGTAGGTGGTAGAGAGCGGCAGTTTCAGCGACGTTCCCAAGGCGATGAGCAGCCCGGCGAGGACGAGGTTGACAGAGGCGCGGACGAGGTCGAAAGCGGCTCCGTCGGCTATGATGGCTTCGTTTTTGCGGAAACGGGAGTTGATCCACTGCTTCGTGCTTTCGGGCATGATGCGGGAGGTGCCGTTGGCAAGTGTCATGCTGAAACGTACCAGTGTGCGTGCCATCGGAGTACTTCCGAAGTTCTCTTCTCCTTCATCCTGACGGGAGAGGTCTACCGAGGTTTTGATGACGGCGTGCGCCTTTTTGGAGGTGCAGAGGGCGTAGACCATGATGGCGCCGGCACCGATAAGGAAGTACCACGGTGTCTTGGCGGGGCCTAGCAGCGAGGTCATCAGGAAGCTGTCCGGACTTGCTCCGGCTCCGTTGGTGGTGTAGTCTATGAAGGAGGAGTAGCCTGCGAGGGGGACTCCGATGAAGTTGACGAGGTCGTTGCCGGCGAAGGCGAGGGCGAGGGCAAAGGTGCCCATCAGTACCACTACTTTGAAAACGTTGACTTTGAGCCAGTGAAGCACTTGCATCAGTGCCGTGAAGAAGACGAAGAAGCTGGCGATGAGCAGCAGCGTGTTGTCCTGTATCCACTGTTTGTTTTCGGGGGTCATGAAGGAGCTGTCTTTCAGCCCTTTGATCAGCATGAAGTAGATGATGGAGGTGGCGGCGATCCCACCGAAAAGGCCGATGCTGTATTTGATGTTTTTCGTGTAATTGAACGTGAAAACGATGCGGGCGAGCCACTGTACTAACATACCGAAGAAGAAGGCGATGGCCACGGACACGAAAATGGCCATGATCACGGAAAGTGCTTTGTCGGTGTTGATCAGATCGCCCAAAGCAAGGGTGGCGTCATTGTTTACTTTGATCAGGGAGAGGGCGAAAGTTCCTCCGAGCAGCTCGAAGACCAGTGAGACGGTCGTGGAGGTGGGCATGCCCATGGAGTTGAAGACGTCCAGAAGGACTACGTCGGTCAGCATGACGGCGAGCAGTATACACATGATTTCGGCAAAGTAGAAGTGCTCGGGCTGATAGATTCCGTGACGGGCTATGTCCATCATGCCATTGGACAGGGATGCGCCAATGAAAATACCGATCCCGGCTATGAAAAGAATGGTTTTGAACGAAGCGGCCTTGGCGCCTACCGCCGAATTCAGAAAGTTGACTGCATCATTACTGACTCCGACGATGAGATCGAACACGGCCAGCACGAACAGGAAAATGATAATGCATAAGTAAATTGTCTCCATAAAGAAAGTTGTGTATGTTATTTCTGGGTGCAAAGGACGGGGTTTGAGGTTGCAGGGGGATGTCATACATGTTACATTTGTGTTACAACGTTCTTTCTTTTGTCTTGAAACAAAAGAAAGAACCAAAGAAAAATTCAAGGCTTACTTTTTTCTCCTACTCGCTTCCTGCACTACGCTAAAGGGCAGAAACTCGCTCCGCTCAAACAGTCTGCCCTTCTTAACGCTCCGTTGCGGGCACTCGCTTGACGGAGAAAAAAGTAGGCCGGGGGACCGTGCGGGTGGGGTGGAGCAGTGTGAGGAGGTGCGGGGGATGTGTGGGGTGGCGTGTGAAGATGTGTGAGGTGATGTGTGAGGCGGTGCGGGGAATGTATGGGGTGGCGTGTGGAGATGTGTGAGGCGGTGCGGGGATGTGTGAGGTAGAGGCGTGGGAAGATGTGTGAGTTTTGGGATCAATCCGAAAAAAAAGATTGTTTCCAGTTTGTTTCTTTCGAATGAAAAATGAATCCGAATGAAAAATGAATCAAACAGTAGTATCTCCATTTGGGGGATTAAAAAGTCGATTCTATCTTAAATCTCCTCCTTCCCGAAGGAGGAGATTTAAGATACTATTGACTTTTTAGTCAGCCTATTCAAGATACTATTGACTATCATTTAGTTCAAAACTGTACAGTATAGAGCCCAAAAACGGGTTTTCGGACTGACCCGAGTTTTGTCATGGAAATGATAAAAGTGTGACAGTTGTGTTGCAATATATTAATTTTCTTGTAAATATTTCATTTAGTATTATTTGTCGAAGATTTTATTTGTATGAGTGTTTTTTCGTCCGAAAAAACTTCTTACCTACGAAGGCTTTGCCCCTCGTCCCGTGATGTTAGTCAGATAGCTGCTGACAAAGAATATTGTCGAAGGGGAATCGGCTAATTGCTTTTTCAGAAGATGAACGAAAGCAATTAGCACGATTCTGTTAAGATTATCAAGACTGACATTGGGTGCAGCTCAATGACTGCTTTCCTCCGGTCGAAAAACATCGGACCGGAGGGCAAGCAGTTTGAGATGATCAAAAGGTTATGAGTGCTGCGCTTCCTGCGCTTTTTTACTCAGCCATTCATAAAAATCGTATTGGGCACGGACAGCAGGGGTGCCGGACGCTCTTTTTTTGAATACGTTTTGCAGTTTGTCGTCTACCCAACAGGCTTTTTGGTTGTCAGCGAGCTGGATATGGAGCATTTCGATCAGACTGGCGCGCAGGTCAGGGTCGAGGACGGGGGTGACGGCTTCGATACGGCGGTAGAGGTTGCGGCGCATCCAGTCGGGCGAGCCCATGTATACTTTGGGGTGGCCTTCGTTGCCGAAATACCAGATGCGGGCGTGCTCCAGAAAACTGTCGACGATGCGGGTGACACGGATGTTACGGCTGTATGACTGCTCCGGTATGAGGCAGCAGATGCCGCGGACGATGAGGTCGATCTGTACGCCGTGTTCGGAGGCTTCGTAGAGTCGGTCGATCATTGCGGGGTCTTGGAGGGCGTTCATTTTGAGGATGATACGTCCGCCTTTGCCTTGGTCGGCAAGGGATATTTCACGGTCGATGAGGCGGTTCAGTTCCGGTATGAGGTTGAAGCGGGCAACGAGGAGCGTGGTGAATTTCGGGTCTTCCTTGCCTTGCAGGGTGCGGAATAGGTTGTAAAGGTCGTTCACTATTTCCTTGCGGCAGGTGAAAAGTCCGCAGTCGGCGTACAGGGTGGCGGTCTTCTCGTTGAAGTTGCCCGTGCTGATGTAGGCGTAGCTGGGGATTTTCTCTCCATTCAGTCCGCGGCGACGGACGAGGGCCACTTTGGCGTGTACTTTTAGTCCGGGGATGCTGTAAATGATTTTGATGCCGGCGGCTTGCATCATTTCGGCGGTGGCGAGGTTGTTCTCTTCGTCGAAACGGGCTTTGAGCTCGACAAATACGGTGACTTTCTTGCCGTTCTGCGCGGCGGCTATCAAGGTGTTGATGACGGCTGAGTTTTCGGCTACACGGTATTGGGTGACCATGATTTCGCGCGTCTCCGGATTGTGTACTGCTTCGTAGAGGAAGTGGGTGAAGTGCTCGAAGGAGTGGTACGGGTAATACAGCAGCAGGTCCTTTTGGGCGACGTAGTTGAAGATCGATTCTTTTTCGTCGAGGATGTTCAGCTTCATCGGTTGCGGCTTTTCGATGCGGCGGAGAGACTTGTTCGGGTTGGGCAGGTGGCGCAGGTCTTCGAGGTTCAGGTGCTTGTCGCCGGGGACAAGTTCGTCACGGTGGATGCGGAAGGCGTCGATCAGAAAGTCGAGGAAGTCTTGCGGCATGGCACGGTCGTAGACAAAGCGACAGACGTCGCCTATTTTGCGTTTTTTTACCTTCTTTTTCAGTTGAGCTACGAGGTCGGCGCTGCTGGCGGTGTCGTCTATCAGAATGTCGGCGTCACGGGAAATTTTGATGCAGTAGCTCGAATCGACGTCGTAGCCGGGGAAAATAAGGTTGAGGTTCGCTTTGATGATGTCCTCGGTGAACATGATGTAATAGTTGTCTCCACGGGGCGGAAGTTCGATGAAACGGGGCACTTTGGCGTACGGCTGCTTCATGACGAAATAGAAAGGCTGCCGGTTGGCGGGGTTTCCGTTTTCCTTCGGATAGAGGCGGATGGCGAGGTAGAGCCGGTTGTCTCGCAGAAAAGAGACGATTTTGTCTTTCGATACGGGCACGGGTTGCAGGTAGGGGAAGATTTCTTCCCGGAAAAAGTCCTTGATAAACTGTTGGTGAAACGGTTCCACGTGTCTGTCCTGGTAGAAGATGATGTGGTTTTTGCGCAGGGCGGGCAGTATCTTTTCTTCGTAAATGCGTACACGGTCGTCCAGCTGGCGGTTTACTTCGTGGTTGATTTCTTCCACGAGTTCGCGGGCGGATTGTACGGTTTCTTCATCGCTCTCCGTTGCGCCGGATGCCACGGCCTTGTGGTCCGCCACCCGGATTTTGTAAAACTCTTCCAGATTGGAGGAGTAGATGGAGATGAAATTGATGCGCTCGTATAGCGGCAGGTGCTCATCCAGCGCTTCGAGCAACACCCGATAGTTGAATGAGAGCCAGCTGATATCACGTTTGAAATAATTATATTTGCTTTCCATGTGCTTTAAGATTTTCCCAAATATAGTATCTTTGCAGGACTAAACAAAGAAAATTATGACAAGAATTGGATTATTGTCCGATACCCACGCTTATTGGGACGAAAAATATCTCGAATATTTTGAATCGTGCGACGAAATCTGGCATGCCGGAGATATCGGCTCGGTAGAAGTAGCCGAGAAGCTGGCGGCTTTCCGTCCCCTGCGGGCAGTTTACGGCAACATAGACGGGCAGGAAATACGGAAGATGTTTCCGCAGGTGAACCGCTTCACGGTGGACGGAGCGGAAGTGCTGATCAAGCATATCGGCGGGTATCCGGGCAAGTACGACCCTTCGATTATCGGCAGCCTGATGGCACGCCCGCCGAAACTTTTCATCAGCGGACACTCCCATATATTAAAGGTGAAATACGACAAAACGTTGGACATGCTGCACATCAATCCCGGAGCCGCAGGGATGTCCGGTTTCCATAAAGTGCGGACAATGGTGCGCTTTGTCATCGACAACGGAACGTTCAAAGACCTCGAAGTTATTGAACTGGCAGGATAGATTTCTTACAATTCATTTTGTCACGTCAGATTTCTTTCCGACCTTTGCACACAGTAAAATGAATAACTCAGACGACAATGAAAGGAATTATTCTGGCCGGTGGAAGCGCCACTCGTCTTTATCCGCTTTCCAAAGCGATTTCCAAACAAATCATGCCTGTATACGACAAGCCGATGATCTATTATCCGCTGTCTACGCTTATGCTGGCAGGGATACGGGAGGTTTTGATCATTTCTACTCCGCGTGATTTGCCGATGTTTCGGGACTTGTTGGGCTCAGGTGAGGAGCTCGGGATGTCTTTCTCTTACAAAATACAGGAGCAGCCTAACGGACTGGCACAAGCCTTTGTGTTGGGAGCTGATTTCTTGAACGGTGAGGCAGGTTGTCTGATTCTTGGGGACAATATGTTTTATGGACAAGGGTTTTCCGCTATGCTCCGGCGTGCTGCCGGTGTGGAGAAGGGAGCCTGCATCTTCGGCTATTACGTGAAAGACCCTCGGGCTTATGGGGTAGTGGAGTTCGACGAACAAGGCAAAGTGATTTCTCTGGAAGAAAAGCCACTGGTGCCGAAAAGTAATTATGCCGTTCCCGGACTTTATTTCTACGACGCTACCGTGACGGAAAAAGCGGCTTCTCTCCGCCCTTCGGCACGTGGAGAATATGAGATAACGGACCTGAACCGCCTGTACCTCGAAGAAGGAACACTGAACGTGGAACTGTTCGGTCGCGGATTCGCGTGGCTGGATACCGGAAACTGCGACAGCCTGCTCGAAGCCTCCAACTTCGTGGCTACTATTCAGAACCGGCAAGGCTTCTACGTCAGCTGTATCGAAGAGATAGCCTGGCGGCAAGGATGGATTTCGTCCGGACAATTGCTGCTGCTCGGACAGAAACTCGAAAAGACCGAATACGGTAAATACCTGATAGAACTGTCTAAACAACCCTTGAAATAAACATAAATAATCATATATGAAAACTTATCTGGTGACCGGTGCCGCAGGATTTATTGGCGCCAATTATATTAAGTATATCTTGGCCAAGCACAGCGATATAAAAGTGGTGGTTCTTGACGCCCTGACGTATGCGGGTAATCTGGGAACTATTGCCAAAGATATCGACAACGAACGTTGTTTCTTTATCAAAGGAGACATTTGCAGCCGCGAAGTGGTGGACAGTCTTTTTGCCGAATACCGTTTCGACTATGTCGTGAACTTCGCCGCCGAAAGCCATGTAGACCGCAGTATCGAAAACCCGCAACTGTTTCTGATCACCAACATTCTCGGTACGCAGAATCTGCTGGATTGTGCCCGCCGTGCCTGGGTGATGGGCAAGGACGAACAGGGATATCCTACCTGGAGAAAAGGAGTGCGCTACCATCAGGTATCTACCGACGAGGTGTACGGCTCACTCGGTGCGGAAGGTTACTTCACGGAAGAAACCCCGCTTTGCCCGCACAGCCCGTACAGTGCTTCGAAAACCAGTGCCGACATGGTAGTCATGGCTTATCACGACACTTATAAAATGCCGGTAACGATCACCCGCTGTTCCAACAACTACGGCCCCTATCATTTTCCGGAGAAGCTGATTCCGCTGATTATCAAGAATATACTCGAAGGCAAACATCTGCCTGTCTACGGGGACGGAAGCAACGTACGCGACTGGCTTTACGTAGAAGACCACTGCAAAGCGATCGACTTGGTAGTGCGTGAAGGCAAAGAGGGCGAAGTGTACAACGTAGGTGGTCACAACGAAGAAACCAATCTTGAAATTGTGAAGCTGACCATTGCCACTATCCGTAAACTAATGACCGAGAAACCGGAATATCGTCAGGTCCTCAAAAAGAAAGTGAAAGGCGAAGACGGAGAAATCTCCATTGACTGGATCAACAACGATCTGATCACTTTTGTCAAAGACCGTCTGGGACACGACCAGCGTTATGCCATTGATCCCACAAAGATCACGAACGCTTTGGGTTGGTATCCCGAAACGAAATTTGAAGATGGCATCGTGAAGACAATCGTATGGTATCTTGAAAATCAGGACTGGGTGGAAGAGGTGACCAGCGGAGATTATCAAGGTTATTACGAAAAGATGTACGGAAAATAAATCAATGCCGGATCAAGAATCCTATTGATAGCAAAATACCCATTAACAGCATATTACGTGAAGTCTCACCTAGTATGCTGTTTAATTTTTTACCACTGTGAATCTGCACCATCTGTCTCCATGTGAGGACATGAGGAATCAGATAGAGTAACGGAAGAAGTGCGGCAAACAAGTGTCCTTCGAAGAAGAACCAAAAGCACAGAAGGCTTGCTGCCACCCCCAGCATCAAATAAAGATAACGCCCGAACTTCTCGCCAAAACGAACGATGACCGTTCGCTTTCCGCTCCGTGCATCCGCTTCACGGTCACGGTAATTGTTGACTACCAGCAAGGTATCAATCAGCAGTCCGCAGATCAGAGAGGCTACCGTTGTGTCGGAAGTCCATGTCAGCGCCTGCACGTAGTACGTTCCGCCCACGGGGACGAATCCGAAAAATACGATGACCAGAACATCGCCCCAACCGTTGTAGGATAATGGATAAGGGCCTGTGGTATAAAGGAAAGCGAAGAGTACGCAGAGAAGCCCTACTATGATCAGCTCCCATCCGGCATAAAACAGCAGCGCAGATCCGATCAGACAGGCGAACAGGACGGTGACGATGATTCCGTTTCGCATGGCTCTCGGCGAAATCCAGCCTTGTGCGCAGGCTCGTTCCGGTCCCAGCCGGTCTTCGCGGTCGGTTCCTTTGAGGTAGTCGAAGAGGTCGTTGATAAAATTGGCGGCAATTTGCATCAGACCGGCGAACAGGCAGCAGATAAGGGCCGGCAACCATTGAAAATGTCCATCCATATAAGCAAGTGCGCTACCGATCATGACCGGTGTAATGGCTCCTGTCAGAGTTTTGGGACGTGCTGCTAATATCCACGCACGCAGCGAGTTACGCTTTACTTCTTCCATGCTTTAATATATAATAATAAGTTTTGACGGACAAAGATACATGATTTTTCCTATCTTTGCGCCTCAAATAGTGGGGGAATGTGTTATATGTAGAAGAAAATAAACCAAAGAAGATGAAAAAAATAAATTACCTGTTCATAATATTCGTATTATTCCTGTTCGTATCTTGTAAGTCAAAGAAGAATGTCGTATCGACCCTGCCTCGTCCTGTGCTCAATGTCGATTCCGTCCGTCCGGACAGTTCCGCCGCTATCGACGGCCTGTTTGCTCCGGATCACTCTCAGCTTGCCGACTTGAAAGTTTCGACGAAGAAGCAGAAGAATACGGTGAAGAAAGAGGCTGCGATTGAGCAGGAAGAACGTAATTTGGTACTTCGCGGAACGAAGATCACGTCTTCTACCGTGAACGTTTCTTCCACTTATAGCGGCATAGACCGTGTCGTAGAATATGACTTCACCCACCGTGATGTCCCCGAAGCCTTCGAAGGCTTCCGCATCGCCTTCATTTCCGACTTGCATTACAAGAGTCTGCTGAAAGAGAAAGGCTTGAACAACCTCGTCGATCTTTTGATCGCCCAGAAGCCGGACGTCTTGCTGATGGGAGGAGACTATCAGGAAGGCTGTGAATATGTAGAACCGTTATTTGCCGCATTGGCCCGTGTGAAAACGCCGATGGGAACTTTCGGAGTAATGGGAAATAATGATTATGAACGCTGCCATGACGAAATAATCCGCACGATGAAGCATTACGGGATGCGTCCGCTGGAACACGAAGTCGATACATTACGCAAAGACGGTCAGCAGATTATCCTTGCCGGAGTACGCAATCCTTTCGACTTGAAGCAAAATGGGGTGTCGCCCACGCTGGCGCTTTCTCCCAGCGACTTCGTCATCTTGTTGGTGCACACTCCCGACTACGTGGAGGATGTTTCGGTGGCCAACACGGACATCGCTTTGGCGGGACATACTCATGGTGGACAGGTACGCGTATTTGGTTACGCCCCGATACAGAACTCCCACTACGGCACCCGCTTTCTGACCGGACTGGCGTACAATTCAACCAAAATGCCATTGATTGTTACTAATGGGATCGGTACTTCTCAGATGCCTGTGCGCATTGGTGCTCCGGCAGAAATCATAATGATTACGCTTCATCGTCTCAAAGAGTAGATGATTAGTGCTCCGTTATACTCTGTCGGATATATTCTCTAATATACTCCCAAACCTTTGGATGCAAGAAGTATCTTACATCCTTCTTCTCATCAAGTGCCTGACGGATAAACGTCGAACTTATTTCAAAGGTAGGCGAATGGACCAGACGGACTGTTTCGGGCAGCCCGTTTTCATTTACCGGAAATCCGGGGCGGGGATAGATAAGAATACGGTTTTCTTTGATGATGCGCTCCGATTGATACCAGCGGTCGAAGCGGGCCCAGTTATCCGAGCCGATAATTAAGTAGAAGTCCCGTTCCGGATAGGTTTCATGTAGCTTTTCCAACGTATGTACGCTGTATGAAGGGCGGGGCAGATGAAACTCGAAGTCTGAAGAGCGGAAACGGGGATATTCTTCTGTGGCAAGTTCTACTAACCGGAGGCGCAGGTCGTCCGGCCATAGCTCCGTTCCCGCTTTCAGCGGGTTTTGCGGGCTGACCATAAACCAAATTTCATCCAGTCCTTCATACTCGCAAAGATAGTTGGCTAAGGCCAGATGTCCGATGTGTACCGGATTGAATGACCCGCTGAAGACTCCGGTTTTTAGTTTATTGCTCTCTGCCATTCTCTTCTTCTCGTTTTTACTTTTTTCTTCTTGACGCCTTCTTATCTTTCTATTCTTTGTTCTTTTTTTGCTCTTTTGGGTTCTCTTTTAGACTTTCTTTTTCAGCTTTGACTTTCTGTCATCTTCTTGGCTTCCCTTTCCATTCTCAGCTTTTTTCTCCATTTGGGAAAAACGATAGCCTGCCTCACAGCAATTAAGAAAAAGATGCCGGCGGCAATCCAAAAATGCAGATAAAGTGAAAGGATGCCGAACACTATATCTACAATGCCGATAATGCCGCACAGATACATGAATTTTTCGGTCGAACCCTCCTTCTTTTCTATGCTCTCTATTCGTCTTTTCAGAGATTCTTTCATTCCTTATTCAGAAATTCTTTGATAACTTTCAGCGTCTCAGCCTTTGCCGCCTCCAGATCATCATTGACGATGACACGATCAAACTGGGGAGCAAAAGTCATTTCGTATTCCGCCTTTGCGATGCGGCACTCGATTACTTCGGGCTCATCCGTGCCCCGACCCGTCAGTCGGCAACGGAGTTCTTCGATGGAGGGCGGCTGTACAAAGATGGACAATGCACGGTCACCGTAATACTTTTTGATGTTGCATCCGCCCACTACATCTAAGTCGAATACCACGTTCTGCCCCTTTTCCAACTGCTTTTCCACTTGTTCTTTCAGCGTTCCGTAATACCGATCCTTGTATACTTCTTCGTATTCCAAAAACTCGTTGTTCTCAATGCGGCAACGGAACTCTTCGGGAGTAAGGAAGAAATATTCGACCCCGTGTTTCTCCGTCCCGCGCGGTGGGCGGCTGGTTGCAGAAATGGAGAACGCGAGATTTAAGTTCTGCGTCAGCAGATAGTTGATAATAGTCGATTTGCCCGAACCGGACGGGGCAGAAAAAATAATTAACTTGCCAGTCATTTGTTTAATTGAGAATTGAAAGTTGAAAATTGAAAATGTCGACATTTTCAATTTTCAACTTACTATTAAATAATTACATTACGTTCAGCACCTGTTCCTTGATCTGTTCCAGCTCATCTTTCATTTGCACAACGATTTTCTGCATTTCGGCATGGTTGGACTTGCTGCCAAGCGTATTGATTTCCCGTCCCATTTCCTGAGCGATGAAACCGAGCTTTTTGCCTTGTCCGTTGCCGCTTTCCAGCGTGCTGATGAAATATTTCAGGTGGTTGGTGAGGCGTTGTTTTTCCTCGTTGACATCCAGTTTTTCGATGTAATAAATCAATTCTTGTTCCAGTCGATTCTTGTCATAGTCCGTATTGAGTGTCTTTTCGAGTGCGTCGGTGATACGTTCCTTGACTTTCTCCACCCGTTCTTTTTCGTAAGGAGTTATCTTTTCGAGCAACAGTGCGATGTTAGCTATCTTTTCGCGGAACTTCTTTTCCAGTGCGGCGCCTTCCTGTTTGCGGAAGTCCACCAGATGACCGATTGCTTCGAGAACGGTGGCACGTACCATTTCCCATTCTTCTTCCGTCAACTCTTGGATTTCAGTCTTAGACATAACGTCCGGCATACGGAGCAACGTCTGAAACCAGTCGGTGGGGACGGGGATGCCGAGATTTTCCGAGATCGCCTGAATCTGTTTGTAGTAGCCTTCCACCAACACTTGGTTGATAGGAGTCGCGCTTTCCGCACTCTCTTTTTTCTCTATCCAGAGGCTGAAGTCCACCTTTCCACGTTCCAGCATTTTGGAGATTTCGTTGCGGATTTCGATCTCTTTTTCACGATAAGCCGGAGCGATGCGAGTGGAAAGATCCATTGCTTTGCTGTTGAGCGACTTGATTTCTACGTTTATCTTTTTATCTGGAAGTTCGGCCGTAGCTTTGCCGTATCCTGTCATCGACTGTATCATATACTTAAAGTTTTGTGCAAAAGTACACGAATATTTTAAGAATTGGAAATAATCATGTAAATTTGCGACAATTTAATAAGCT
>PPYF01544617.1_pt1 | contig 48464 bp, 45 predicted proteins | sample 1559871 | NCBI WGS metagenome assembly PPYF01 (sample SAMN08240021, study PRJNA423297) | Human gut metagenome, whole genome shotgun sequencing project.
CATTTCTTCAGGAGAAAGCATGCCTGTCAAATATTTTGCTAAAAGTCTATAATCAAAATCCATTTTTATTTCCTATTACCTATACTAAACGAACAACTCGGGAAAACTACTGAGCTAAAAGGAAACTTTTTTCAATTATTGTATTTCCCAATATTTTCAGTTCCCTTCCGTCTGTTTCATTCAAGCCGTTCGACGAATAAAACAGACGGTTTGGAATGCTTTTATGGATCATCGGGAAAGCGTTCAATTGTACATTCCGTTTCATGACTCGGGATGCTGAACAAGAACATACAAACAGTATTACAAAAATTAAACAATCTCTTATAATCTTATTTTTTAGGTAATACGCCAAATTTATATTTCCATCTTTCACTGCTTTTCATATATAAACTCCGTAAAAGTTCCTTCCAACAAATTTCAAAGCCAAATACCGAAAAACAGACAGCCTCTCTAAGCTTCACCGGAACCTCCTCCATGATCAAATCCGGATGATGACATGCCTTGTAAACGAACTCCAAATCAAACAGATATGTATTTATACAAGTAGAAAGGAAAACAGTACGTCCTTTGCGGCTAAACCCTTTCAAACCGGCTTGCGTATCCGAATAGTTCATTTGCAATAAATAACGATTGCAGCCACGAACAAATCGAGAGATTAAACGACGAGAAAACGGTAAACAATCATAATAAGCCTTATCCCGAGTCGATACAACCACATCAACTCCTCGCTGTAACATTTCCAATACCCTTGACATAGAATCAAGCGTATAAGGAAAGTCGTGATCCGTGTAAAGGATATAATCAGAGTTACACGCAGACACGGCTTTACGCAAAGCAAAACCTTTCCCATGATTGATCGAATAACTCAAAATATGAACTTCTGGTATATTTTGCCGGATATAATCAGTGACAACTTTCTCAAAGCCTCTTGCCGAACCATCATTTACCACATATAAATGAATGTCTGCATGTTTCCACAAGACTTCCAGTTCCTTATATTTCGAGACAACGGTTAACTCCCAACCCTCATCCGGATTATAAACAGGCAGTATCAAATCTATGTCCGTTTCCATCATTCTATTCTTTTTAATATGCGTTTTTTATCTTTTACAGAAAACAATACCCGACTGATCCTGCCGACAATCGAACTCTCCGGAATTTCCCCGAAAAAACGACTGTCCACCGAATTATTGCGGTTGTCTCCCATCATATAGTACCAATTTACACCATCTCGCCTTGCTATTCGGATTACCCGCTTTACCAAAAGCATATTCCGATTTTCCAGGCTACGAAAAACGACGATATCATTTTCTTGCGGTTCTCGCCATCCCGGCATACGTCCCAAATTCCAATTGTTTTTCAAATCCTTCTCACGCAAAAACGTAATCCAGGTAAAAACATTCAGCAAAGGAATATCAGCAAAACGGTCGGGTAGCAAAGCGCCGCATGAAGCTTTGTCCACCCAAACCCAATCACCGGTACATAGAGTCGGCTCCATGCTTTCGGATGGAATGTAGCAAGGTTCACCGAGGAAGAGGCGAATCAACACACAAGTAAATACAACAATTACGATTATTTTAATCCCCCTTACCATCCAAAACAGCGAATTTACGTTTTATCGATTCAAAATAAGCATCTGTTCGTTCTGAAATTTCTTGAATATTTATAAAACAATTTTCCATTAAATACTCCTTCGATAAAACACAAAAATAATAAGCAACAACAGTATCACTTACTTCCATAATAGGAGATAAAAGTCCTATTGAAAGCCCATAAACTTCACAAGAAATGCAATACTGTTTTTTAAACGACCGTATAATCCTCGGATTATTGGAATTCAACAAACAAATTACATTTTGAGCTCCTACTTCCGATATAAACATGTTAATATAATCAATGTGCTTTTTAAAATATTGCATACATGATATGCATCCTGCATCATTAAAACGAATTACAAATTTATCACCTGTATTTAGAATTTCAGATACTAATATGTTTTCTCCATTTTCTTTCAAAACAGACAATGTATCTGAAACTGTTATATTATCAGTATTCATTTGTTCTAAATTAATACTATATATTTGATGATAATTATACGAATCTTTCTTTAAACTTTCATAAATCAACTTGTTATCACCTTGCCGAATATAACCTATAATAAATAAAACGAACAAAGTCAATATCAAAGACATATATGTAAAATGTATAGTTTTATTCATTTCGAAATATTTTTTTGTTTAATTTTGCCACCATCAGAATCGGATTATCATCAATAGATGCTCTTTCCAGCGTGTTGAACAACTCAGGATAAAACGACTGTATCTCTGATTTTTTTTTCGTTTCCAGATCCTGGTATTTAGACGGATCAAGTATATAATAGAAATAATCGCCACAGGCAATTGTACCGTATAAGATATCAACAATATGAACTTTCCCAATATGAGGTCCTCTAAAAGAACAACTTTCCCCGTTTAGCCTATCGTAGATATAAAAGCAATTATAACCATCATATTGATATGAGACTCCGACTTTAGTCTCATCGGAAATATATAAATAAGGAGAATGAGCAACCTTTTTATTTTTCCTGAGATATTTGAATATTTCATCTTCCCTACTTTGCATCGGCAAAGCTATCAATTCTTTCGGAATGGCATGGCCTAATTTAATCACTAAACCTCCTTTGGGATAGTTAAAATCATATTTATAAATCGTATCATTATACATAATATGGGTATATAAGCCATCTTCAAACAAAACGAACGGAGACTCCCAAAAAGAAATGGTTGCACCATTTTCATAATGATGAGGATGATATTGTGCCACTAACTCATCCTGTTTAAAACAATTCATGATATATCCATCTTCAGGTTCAATGCTTGATCGTGCCCAGACTTCCCTTCCTTCCCCTAAAAACAATATTTGGCTTATTTTATAAGGAATTGTATCCACACGTAATAGACGGCCATTCAAATCATATACAAACTTTTTCTTCAATTGGTTATCCATCACATACAGTTCTTTCTTTTCTCCATTAACCGCAATGCTTGATGCGTTTGTATATTTGTTGGGACCATCTCCTTGATCATGGATAACCGCTTTGGCTTCTCCATGATCAGAAAAAATAAAAACAGAAGAACTTCTCCGGTCCAAAATATATAAACGTTTATTCAATGGAATAATATTATACACTGCATTTATCAATATAGTGTCATTCGTTTCCAACGGGACAATTGCAATCTTTTCGAAAAAATCCGCAATGGATACAATTTGAGAGTCTTCAGGATCAATCGAAATAGTTATAAAATCATCTTTTCCATTATCTTGTCCGGCACAAGAACACATCAGAGCCGCTATTAGCAACAAACAAATATTCTTTTTCATATTCTTATTTAGTTTAACGGGCTGTTCCTATAATACACTTTTGTCATGACAATTCCGATCTAATTTTTTCTAAGTTAACATTAAACCCCAAATCAATCATAATATGGAAAAAATGTATAATTTCGGTACAGCCCTATTTTTAATTTTTACAAGATGGACATCTGCATAAACCGTCGCTTGTTACCCTACAGCATGAATAATAACCAGTTCCTGTTGAGACTTCACATCCTTTACCTGTAGCAGTTACACCAAATGCAGATACTGAACCTGATATACAGGAACAAGAAGTAGCACCTCCTCCCCCAGCAAGATTACAATCCCTACATCCTTTCTGTATGTCTCCTGTACCAGCAGGATCATCACCTGTTTTCGTCTGTTGAGCCCAAACAGCAATCACGGCATTATTATCTGCCAACCCATAATCATCCAGCGCATACTGGAGATTCATTCCCATACCGAGGAGTAACATCAATGCTCCTATTAACAACACGGCTTTTTTCTTTAATTGTACCATTGTCTTTAAGTTTTTAATTTGTTAATACTTCAATCGTGATTTTCACGACCGTTTATATCTTTTTCTTCGTATTCTCCTTTATAAAAACTACGCAAATAATGCTTCACGGTGTCCGTATCCTCCCACTGTTTGCTGTAGCTATACGTATAGCTCATAAAATAAAGGCTATAGAAAAGTATTGATGAAAACAACAGGAGCTTTGGAAACACACGATACCCTTTTTCCACCCAACCTATGATTTTATATGAGACTAACAACAAAATACCCGAAAGGGACAAATAAAGGTAACGATCAGCAACTATTCCCAAACGAGGCATGGCTACGACATGTAGCGATAGCAACAAATGAATGACAAAGAACAAGCTGCCGAACATCAAAAGACGTTTCTTACGGAAACTATACAAAACTCCGAACAAGCCTGCCACAAGCACCGGATAAACATAAAAACGAACCGGAATATCGCTACCTCCTGGCAAAATTGGGAAAGGATATAAATAATTCAGATTGATCGGAAGCAAGGACTTCGTAAAATATTCGAACAAAGAATAGCAGCCGAACAACAGACGTTGTACTGCCGTATAAGACACCGCCTCACTACGAGGTCCCTGTAAGTCCAACGTCAACAAGGCAAAGCCTGCCGATAAAATAAAGAATGGCATTTTCTCTATCCACAAATCCGATGATTTCAGATTACGACCGATAAACCAATCTACCAAAAGCAAGGACAGGGGCAAAACAAAGGCTTGTTCTTTACTCAAACACGAACAGACAAAACAACATAAAGCTGCTATATAACAACCGAGTTTTTGTGACCGGACATAACGAAGATACAACAACAAGGTTGACAAATAAAAAAATACATACATCGGAACCTTCACCGCACTGATCCAAGCAATAGATTCTACATTCACCGGATGAATGGCAAAAAGGAAGGCAGTCAAGGCAGCCACCCACAAACTTCGACGAGATCCGGATTGGCCGGACATCTCCAACAAACGGAAAATCAAGAAAAAAAGCAACGTGGCACATCCACAATGCCAGACAAAGCTCATCAAATGGAACCAAAACGGATCATAGCCGAACAAGCCGTAGAGCACCATATAGTTCAATTCCACCAACGGGCTATATTGACCTTTATAGGATTGTGTAAACACCGCTATCAGGTTTTCCATCCGAAAACCACTCTCCGTAAATACGTTCATCACCATCCATTGGTCATCCCACGAATCCAGGAAACCGTTAGAGAAAACAGGAGAATAGCAAAACGCTACCAATCCATAAAGGAGCAGGAACCCCAACAAGAATTTAAAGTTAACGATATTGTTCAGTTTTTTCATTTTTCGCCTTTTTATAAACTAAACGAATAACCAAGGAAAAATACTGAGCTTAATACTACTTTTTCATCTTTTCACCCGATAAAAGCCAATAATCGGATTACTTTCTTCCGTTAAATTTTTCAGATCATCCGGAAAAACATCCGGATTTTCAGATATCTTGTACTGGATTACAAAAGAAGGAACCACAGAAAAAAACATATCTTTATACACTCCATGAATTTGAGATATAAATAACAAATCTTTCACAGGATGATTATTAACCTGCTTACCGGCATATATGAGTTTATCTTTCAACAAATCATAATATACTGCATAACAGCTTCCCTGTTTCTGAAACCATAAATTCAAAAAACCATCCGCTTCATAAGCATTACTCAACAACCATGAGTAGCGGGTTTGCATCAACTTCAATGATGGTGTCACTTCCATCAGAACATCCAACGGTAAAGAGTCCGGCAATTCCACCTTGTATACAGGTGTAACAGATTCTGATGTCAACTGATAAACGACTGTTTCATAATCCTTGATAAAATACAACTTATCGTTATTATAATAAAAAGGATGTTCCTTCCCATAGGAAAACCTAAACTCTGACGTTCTATCATGGGGGAAAAAAGATTTATCGATTTTAGCTCCGGACAAAGAACAAAACAACGAGTAGTGCATTTCCGGATTATCAGGATAATTATAATGATCTCCCATGAAAAAGAAAAAAGAGCCGTTCCAAATCGCCATGCGTTCCGGTGCCATATAAGCGGCAGAGATAGATTGACGACGTTTGCCGGTATACATATCGTAACAATGCAACTTCCTGCGTGTTGAATCGTACATCCACAACATCTTCAACGGGGGGTTCAAGGCAAAGTCCAATACATTCCCGTATTCGTTAGGACCCGAACCATGCTCATCAATCACATACTCGACCTTTCCTTGCATATCGAAGCAAAAGAGCTTATTTTGGTTATCCAATATAAAGATACGCTCATCAGAAACAAGAGTACGGACTATTTCTCCTATTACAACATTGTCCGACAATACCACATACGAGATTTGTTCGAAAGTCTGGTCTACATTGCGATAGGCTGTATCCGAAATAGAAACAGGAATCACGCGTAATTGTACCGAGTCTTTCTCTACCGGAACATCCTCACAAGATGATTGGCGTCCACTATGACATGACATAAGACACAAAAACAATAATACAATTATAATATATTTCATAAAGCATTTTATTTGTTCGTTTATTTATAGTTCAACTCCACCAACGGACTATATTGTCCTTTGTAGGATTGTGTAAACACCTCCATCAGGTTTTCCTTCCGAAAATCACTCTCCGTAAACACGTTCATCACCATCCATTGGTCATCCCATGAATCCAAAAATCCGTTGAAGAATACAGGAGAGTAGCAAAGCGCCACCAACCCGTAAAGGAGCAAGAAATCCGACAAAAATCTAATTCTAACAATATTATTTCGTTTTTTCATTTTTCACTTTTTATAAGTTAAACGAGTAACTCGATAAAAATACTGAACTTAATACTACTTTTTCATCTTTTCACCCAATAAAAACCAATAACAGGATTACTTACATCCGTCAAAATCTTCTAATCATTTGAAAAGATATCCGAATCCCTTTTCCTCTATAATGTGCAAAACCATCGGTACACTTTTGGAGGAAGAAAGTAGAAAAGATTGTTTCGTTTGAATGCCATTCAAGTATCATTTAAACAGTACTGAAAATAAAATAACTTTTTTACTTTTCGCCCGAAAAAAAGTGTACTAATGGTTTTGCCCACTATACCGCCAACACGAAAATTGTGGCAAGCAAATGTGCCCGAAGTTACAAGCCCATGTTTACATTCTCAACCGGCGAAGAATTGCAACGGACGTTCGGCCAACGCGGCTTCTTATGGTGTCTGGCGAAAAGCGACATCACCCAATCGGAACTTCTTTTGGCCAAAGCCGAGCGGTATCAGGCGAAACGGGTATCACTGCTGGCAAGCCATGGCATTTACGGACAGACTTTTCAGGACAGGTTTGCATTCCAAGCGGTTGAATTGGGATTGGAACCGGTGGATGTAGCCGGCTACCGGCCGGAAGAATTGCTGGACAAGTTCCGCTTCGTGGCTAAAGAGGGGGGGGAGAGATTGTCTGATATGCGCTCCCTCAACCGTAAAAGAGGCTTGCAGGATGGTTGAACTATATAAGGAGTCCGGTTTCAAGGGACGTTTGCTCTTTTCAGACATCGCCTATTCATCTGAATTGGTTAAAACGCTTGGCGACAAGTCGAACGGGATAGAGGGCATTGCCAGTGTGCCAGACCCGACCACAGGATTTGACATGTCTTATCAGGTGAAGTTCGGAGAAAAGCCGTCGCTCGGGGAATCGGCAGTCTATGATGCCGTGATGGTGGCTTGTTATGCTTCACAATATGCAACCGTCCAAGGGGTAGAGATGAATGAGGCGATAGCCTCCCTGCTCAACCTGGAACCCGAGGGGAAAGGCATGTGGACGGCCGGTTCCATGAGCCGCATATTCGAAAGCATCGAGCATGGGGAAACTCCGCCATTCAGCGGAGCTTCGGGCAATTTGGATTTCTCGACAGACCACTATACCTTCGTGCTATTGGACCGGATAGACAAGAATCCGGAAATTCCATTACGGGACCTTTATACAAGCCTGTTCCAACAAACGCTGGGATCGCATGTCTCCGTCTATAATGCGGATTTTTACGGCAGTGTTTACCGAAACAACATGCGCGAATACATAGCGTTTCCGTAATCAATGAATATTCACAGTAAAATCTCTGAATGTGTAACGGGTTGTTACATCTTCCAGAGATTCTTAATTATCAGTCTAGTTTCTCATTAAGATCTTTGCTTTTCTAAATTCGAATCCTGATATATGTGATTGTTTTCTTTGGCGGCAAAATACAAGAAATGTAATTTTTCCTATTTTCTACTAAGCCATTGCTTATTCAAAAAATATTCTTACCTTTACTTCGAAAAAGTTTTCTCATGAGTATGAGACTGTAAAATACTGAAATTAGCACAATCTCCAAATCGTTACCCGAAACTTTTCAAAGTTTCTATAAGTATTTATTTTTCAAACAAATCCATTAATCAGACAAGAATTTATTCTAAAATATAACAGAGAAATCTATTAACCTAAATACAGTTGCAGTTCCCGGATAGCCTGTTCCACGCTCCGAACAATCACATACTTACTACCCGCCATCTCAACCTGGCGTTGGTATTCCTTTTGCTCTGCAGACTGTTTACCTGTAGATGTCTTGAACTCTAGACAAAGAGAAGCATATCCCTTTTTCGGTATCTGAAGGATTACATCGGCCACTCCACGTTTAACGCCTTGGCGCTTCATATTAGCCGCTTCTATTTTATGCCGGCTGCCACCGTTCGGGACTGCAAAAAGAAGTCGATCCGGCAAATTAGGAAAGAATAAAGGAACCTTGCTGAAAAACTCCGACTGAATCCGAGCTTCTTCGTTATCATGGTGTTGCTTTTGTTTTGGAGGGTTCTTTTTATCAGAGTAACAGTTATAGCAGATATATCCTTCTTCTGTTTTGATCACAGAAACTGTTTCCCAGCCACAGGCTATACATTTTTGCGTTTTCATATCTTAGTTTCATATAAGATATAAAGAACAGAAAGAAAGCCCTTTGGATTACCAAGGACTTTCTTAACTCACTTCTTTCGTGATATGAGCCTAATCGGAATCCATTTCTCTTCGGTACCGAACCACTCTGTACGAAAACCCTTTATCCAGAGCCCGCATTTAATTTGTAGTTTGTTTATTTTTTATTCATTGTAAATACTATTTGATTATTACTTTTGCAACCAGTTGCACTTAGCAGAGTGTAATTAGATTATCTAAGCAAAGAGATAGGTAGTCACGAACTTGAAATCATGTTGCTCATGAAAATTCTATTTAATCCACGTGTTGAGATAGATGCTTCTGCTGAAGAGATCATAAAGCTATTGTTCACAATTTTAGCGATTGCCGGCCTGTTAGCATAAAAGAGTTCGACTCGTTTTTTTAACCTTTCTCCCGGGAGAAAGGTTTTTTTCTTTTTAATCACTATATTTGCATGTGTCTATATCCATGGCCGAATGGAGAAGCTCCATCTTACAACTGGATATGTTGGTTCAAGTCCAACTGGATATGAGCTGTTGTTAAATTAAAAATCATGAAAAGTTATGAAAGAGTTCCTGTTATCAATAATAGCAGGGGTTATTTCCAATAAATTTTCAGAAACTTTCAAACCTTTTCAAAAAACAACCTCTGCAACAGTGTACACACATTCTTGGTTTCGTATAAACTTAGGCTTTATTAAGTATGATCGAATCAAGACTAAGGTTGAAGATGCTTAAATTAAGCAGGAGGAGATACTGGCAATATCTCCTCTTTTTTAGCTATAACGTTAATTCCTTGTTTTTTTATAGTACTGGGAAATTTTCTCTTTTTGCTCTTCGATTTTTAAATCGAGCTTAGCAACACGATTAACGAGCCTTTCCCGTCTGGCTTCAAATTCTTCCAGCTTGGCAACCTGTTTTGTAATTAATCTCATTCTTCCTCCTGTAGATATAGCTTCATTCCCTTTTTTGTTAGTCCCAATGTATGTGTATCATCAGCCCATTCATTAGCCACTTTTATAGAATCCGCCGGGCAGCCATAGGTTACATCGTAATTCTTATCGTACTTTTCCAATTCTGCAATTAGTTCTCCAACTGTCATAGCTTGTTATTTTTTTATAGTGTCATAATAATAATTCATGAGTTAATTAATATATTCTTCTCAAATTTGGCCTATGAATCACCTACCCCTAAATTTGTTATGAATTTTAAAATAATATCAAGATGAAATACTCCAAATTTTATTACCGGTATCGTAGTGCGATAACCGGTTTGTATGTAACTGAAAGTTACGCTAAAAAACATCCTAAAACTACTATTAGAGAAAAATACTATAAGTAGTTTGGATTTTCCTATAACGAGGCTGTTCCTAAGGGGGCAACCTCGTTTTTTAATTTTTAATTGAAACTTTTCATATACTCACAATCTCTATCACAAGAGCAATTATCATCATAGCAACTATCGTTGTGTCTGTTCCAGCAAGGGCATTGCTTATGATATGCTTCTAATCTCGCCTTATCTCGAGCTGCTTTCATTTTAGCCTTAATATGATCCGGCAATGCTTCTTGCGCTGCCGAATCGAAAGTGATGCATTTCGTTTTATCCATAATGTTCATTTCTTATTAAAATTGAATTTTCTGTTGTAGAACTTCGTCTGCATAAAACTGATCGAAACTCTTGTCGCTTATCCACCAATTGAAGCCAAATTCCGCATCGGTAAAATTGTGATTGATATATCCGGCATCAATGAGTTTTTGAATTGTTTGTACCCATTTCCTACGAACATGAGGAAACCGCTTTATATCTTTCAGCTTTTGTTTTCGGTTTGCTATCGGGCAAAGAATACAACCTATTCGCTTATATCCTTCATCGTACAAAGAACAGTGTTCTATTCCATTTCCATTCAGAAAGCCCCACACATCTCTGTCTGTCCAATGGATAATCGGAGAAACAAGAATCTTGTCCTTACCTTTAACACAAGTAACCATCTTTTCTTTATGCTCAGAAAATTGGTCGAAGTTCCCGCTGAATTTACGGCCGCTAATCTCAATTTCTTCACGTTTGGAACGCTGCACACTTTCAGTTTTACGAATGCCGATCAAGGTAACTTTCCCTGCACCGGACATTTCTTTAAATTCAGCGCAACACCAGCGAAACGTCCTTGTTGGAATAAAGTGCTTCTTTAGAGCCATATCATAAACCGACATCGTTGGCTTTATCAGCTCTACATCCGGATAGTTCTGTTTCACAAACCGAATGACTTCCGGAGGGTCAACAGATGTAAGATTCATGTGAGCCTTAAACTTTACACCAGCCATCTTTGCGATGTGATAAAGTGCTTGACTATCTTTTCCACCGGAAAAGGCCAAATAAAAGCCATTCTCCGGATCATAATCAAGCGCCATCTTCTCGCACTTACGCAGCAGTGCAATGGAGTAGTTTATTTTGTCCTGTAACATTGTCTGTTTATTTGTTATGAATCAGATAAATATTTTATCAAACTCTCTTTGTCTTTAAAAAGTCTTTTATCCCATTTGGGATAATTATTTCTGGGTACACTAAGTCCATCTGACAGCTTATAAACCATAAGAAAACTATCATCAGTATAGGATATTTCGATGATTATTTTGCTTATAGTTGTATGGATAATGTCATCCCCACTCAGATAGCATACGCTATCTCCTACGTTAAATTCAGTATCTATATTCATATTTTTTAATCATCGTCTTTTCTATGCTTATAAGCATAATAAATAGCACAGCACATATTTATAAGAGCATTGATAAGCAATAGATTTTGTACCCAAATATCAAAACTGGCTATGTGGCTAATCAGGTAGGCTATGAATGATAGCCAAAAGACAATTTCTTCATATTGATAACTTTTCATATTTACTTCTTTTTAATTATTGATGTTTTTTTAATATTTACCCCTTATATTTCCGTTCAAAATCATACTTCCTAAACTCATGGTACGCTTGTTCCAATGTTTTAGAAGTCCTATCGCCTTCCGGTATATCCCAGCTTTTGGAATTATTGATACTATCATCCATGGCCATAGCCCCCCTTTCTTTCTCATACCGGCCAAGCCATTTTAAAATAACAGCCCCGTCTATCCGATCATAAACCTTTCCATACAATCCCTTTTTCGCCCGATTAAAACATAGCTTGAAATCATCAGGCTTAAAGAAATAGTATTCATCAATAATCAGATCAACTGTTTGTGCGACTTGCACCGCTCCGATCGATTTTCCGACATTGAAAAAATCTATCAAATCATTCAAGACTTTTACCATAAATCCACGAAGATGCGTCTCTCCAAATTCTTTGTTCATAGCCGCTATAGAGCAGCTTGGGCTATCAAACACGTCATTTACTGTTTTGGGCCGCAGACTGTTGTAATATGGCATCGGCAAGGTGCCCAAGATGCTCACGCTCGCGTCTCTTGTTTTCGGCATCAGTTCCGGAGGAAGTACGCCTGTTGTTGAGTCTATCTGTGACAACAGTTGTATTGCTTGTTGTTTGTCCATCTTGATATTTTTCTAAATCACGTTTCGCCCATTTGCGGAACGTAAGGTTTGCACTAACGTACTTTTTGAGCAACTCTCGATAGTTGTGCATCGAGACAAGAGTGTCCTGGATTAACTGAAGCGGGAAATCTCGCTTTATCCGTTCGAATTGTTCTTCCGTAAATGGCTCTTTCAATTTAGCCACATTAGGAGCATTCGCAGCAATCCATTGCTTGAACTTTTCAAAATTTTCATTCTTGGGTTTCTCCGGTTCGGGGTCAGGGTTGCGCGTGCCTGCGCGCGTATAACCCTCCTCTCCTTTACTCTCCTTTCCAGCAGGAGTAGTTTCGAACATTCCCGACTGTTCGGGATTATTCGCGAATGTTCCCGAATTGCTTTGTTTTTTGCCCGAAAGAACGTTTTCTATTACTTCTGCAGGAATTTTTGACTTTTGCGGTTTGTCGATGCGCTCACTGGAAAAGTCCATCACGTAGTAGCTTTTGTTTTCGAATGTAAAAGGTACAAGGATAGAGTTTTCAATCAGTTCTTGCAGCCACCCAGAAACCTGCTGCTTACGAATATCTTCGCGGGCAGGAAAGACTTTCGACTTGATGATAGTTTCATTAGCTAAAATGACACCGCTATCATCAGCAAAGTTTTTCATGCCTATATAAAGCAGACAAGCCGGAAGAGATACGTTCGAAAACCTTTCATCTTCCCAAAATTCCGGTACTATAGTTCTAATTCTTGGCATATTTATACAGTCATTCTTTCAGGAATTCCCATCAAATCAAACAAAGTAGGAGCCTCGACTTCCATTTCAATCTCACGCAAATAAGTAAGGCTATCTTTCCAATAGTCATAATTAAGTTCCGTAGAAAGACCTCTACGGCCTAACTTGACAGCACAATAAGGGACGGTTCCAATACCACCAAACGGATCAAATACCAATTCGCCTTTGTTTGAATACCGTTCAATCAGCCTTTCAACGATGTCCAACTGAAGAGGGCAAATATGATTCTGTCGTTTCTTTTGCGACTGTTTGGTGTTAAGCGTCCGCATACGAACCACATCATCCCATATCCAATCCTTTTTGCTTACCGGATCAACGGCCATAAATGTCTTTGGCAGTTTCCCGTATGCATCCAGCTCTTCAGCAAATGAAACGTGCTCTTCATAGTTGTAGATATGTTCACGTTCGTAGTTACGGAACAAATGCCGAATCTTATCTATTCCAGCACCTTTCATATCTTCGTATGACAACAATGAATTGCCGGAAGACTTCCAACTTGCATGGGCATCGATCTGCCAACGGGCCAGCGAGTATTCGCTCTTGTCCTTCGTGACAGGCTGGTCGGCATAAGCGCGGGAGGTATCGGTAGGCAACTTGCGAAAAAGCAATACATATTCAGGGCATCCGATTCCCATCTTGGAACCATCCTTGCACATCTCGGTATAGCCCAAACGGTAGGTCTGATTATTTTCCCTCACCACGTCGGTATCGACCGTAATGCGTCCCATATATCGGAATCCATGCTTCATGTAATGAAATACAGTCATTTCGCTGAACGGGTCAATAGTTGGCATACCGTCCCCCGTGGCGTTGCCGAACAAAACACGATCTTTCACATGGATGCAGGCCAACCGACCCGGTTTCAAAATGCGCATTAACTCTGGTGTAAGATAATCCATCTGTTCAAAGAACTTATCGTTATCTTCATTGTGCCCAAAGTCATTGTATGTAGGCGTGTATTCGTAATGATTTGAGAACGGGATACTGGTTACGATCAGATCTACAGAGTTACTTTCCATCTTCTGACATTCCAATACATTATCGTTATTGATTGCTTTCCACAACTTACCGGATTTTTCTTCCCGACTGGCGAACATCCAGCGCATCATCTTTTCCTCGGCCTGCAAACCGAACAAACCGTTATGCCGGACAATATCAGTCATATTTGCGACCATTTCCCGGTGTTGTGCCCATTTCTGCATGAAGCTCTTAAATATTTCACCCTCGCTTTCGGCATAGACCAGATAGAGATCAACGGGATGCTGCTGCATAAAGCGGTATATACGGGCTATCGCTTGGAACTTATCGTTGAAGCGGTAGTCAATGAACATGATTGCTTTATGACAATGATACTGGAAGTTCAGACCTTCACCAAGCATCTCCGGTTTAGCTGCAAGGTATTTCAGCCGGCCATCTTTGAAGTCGGATATCACCTTGTCGGCTTCTTCATCGTCTTGTGAACCATAGACAGCCTTACAACCTGGAATCGCTTTGCATAGTTCCAGCCGTTCAGCTTCCAAGTCATGCCATAAAAGGAAATGGTCGTCCTTGTTTTCCGGGCGATTGATTATCTCTACCACACGGGCAATCTTTTCCTGCATGTTATCTCGGCGTTCTTTTGCCGCGTCAGCAAGTCCGAGAGCAGCCTCACGAAATATTTTCACCTGTCCGTCACGATCAGCTCCAGCCCTAGAATTGTCCACATTCACAATCTCTTCATGTACGCGGAGTTCAGGCAACTCATAGCCAGTATCCGGATAACCGAGGTCGGAAGGCTTGGTTAGGAACAACGCCCATGTAGATACCCACAACCAAAACTCTTTTTCCTTATGCGGATAAAGTGTCAAGTTATTCGCCTTCGTGCTGTCTCGCTGAAAGAATCGAGTAAGAGCCTGTCCGGTGTCCATCACACCAAGATAACCAGCATAATGTATAAGTTCCTTGTATCTGTTTGGCGAAGGTGTAGCCGTAGCAACAAACCTGTAAGGGACACCCGAGAACAACGGTAGAAACTCCTGATAGGTCTTGGTGCCGAATCCGCGCAACACGCTGGCTTCATCCAATGAAGTTGCAGTAAAATAGGACGGATCTATTCTCACTCCATCCTCACCATCACGCACACGTTCGTAGTTTGTTACCATGATGTCGGTAGGACATATCATCACATCTGCCATAGTTCGGACATAGGTTACTTTCATGTGCAAGTGTTGTTCCGCTTGTGTTAGGAACTCGACTACCACACGCTTAGGGCAAACGATCAATCCCTTGCCTCCTTTATGGTTCAAGATTACCCGAAGTATTTCCAGCTGGGTGACTGTCTTTTGCATACCGAAGCTGGAGAATATAGCACGGCATCCACCGGCAACCGCCCAACGAACGGTATCTTTTACATGAGGATATAATGTCGGGGTAATTTCTTCCGAATTAATTTCAAATCCTGTTTGATGGCTGATAGCCATCTTATTTCTTAGAAATTCTATATATTCCATTCAACTAAATCTTTTATGCTATCAATTTCTGACGAATCAGGTTCATATTCTTCTTCACCAGCTTTACTATCTGGTCGTGATATTTGCTTACACCATTGCAAACGGATCGGGACTGGATGACATCCAGTGTCTTCAATGAAACCTCTATCGTCTCCAATCGTTTTCCAGCCGTGTCCTTTGCCGACAATATCAAGCATTCCGGCCGCCTGTAGTATCCGTTCTGATACACACAATGGTGCATGGCCTTACCTTCCTGATAAAACTGGGTGACACTTTACAAAGGGCGGATGATTATATCCTCTTCTTCGATTCTCAATCCGAAGAACTTTTCCATCCGCTCGTAGAAGCCGGCTATATCCTTCATTAACTTTTCGCGCTTACTGATAGCTTGTGCTCGATTCCTTTCCTGTCTCAACTTGGCTTCACGTTCCTGTTTTATCTTTAGTAGTTTATCATGTACAGTCTTCAGGTTCTTAGGGCAGACATAGTGGGCGTTACGCATATCTTTGCCGAAATAAGATAGTAAAGACATATAATCTTCCCACATAGAAGCGTCCTTAATGATGTAATGGTTGCGGTTGCAGATGTTGAACGACGGTTTATAGCGAAGTTGGGAGAAGCCAGTTTTATACATGTGTTTCAACATGGATATTTGCCCGGTCTTGAGACACAGTTCCACATCGTTTCCACCTTTCAACAAGTCACGTATCAATTTTGACGGGGTTACATCCGGGAACCATCGATTCAGTCCCCGTTTTTTCAATTCCGGCAGCAGCTCTTTCCTTGGATAAAGCTCTCCATATATCGCATACAAATCACCGTAATAGATATGGATTACTTCCATATTCTCCTTTGATGCTGAGAGGTGAACTATACGCAAATCCGTTACCTCCCATATTAATCGGTCGGGCTATGATCGTACGTTTTCCGTCTTCACGAATCCACTCTTGAACCACTTCTGTAAAATCATAATACACCGGAGAAGTTTCCTTCCGAACATTTTTCCAGCATAGTATATGCCGGATCACCTGGAACCCGCCTTTCACTTGCAGGATGGACATATACGCCTCTTCACGGATCTTCTGCTTCCGGCTAACCTTTACGTCCAATTGATGATGGCAATAAGGGCATTCGATTTTGTCACCCAATTTATCTTTACTCGTATTGACCCACATCTTACCACATTCGGAACACCATAGCTCATCCTTACATTTGTAGGCAAAATGGTCAAACAGATGCTTTTTGGCCCAGTCTTTCTGTTCCTTCGTGATGGCAAGCAGCTTTCCACTTAACTCCGTCACCCGTTTTTCCAATTTCGTTCTCGGCTTCATATTAAAACAGACTCATTTGTTGGACATTTACATCTGCTTTTTTCTTTGCAGGCTTCTTTTTGAGCAATCGGTATTGCTCTTCGGCCAACCGTTTGATAGCCGCTTTACGGGCCGCATTCTTGTCCTCCTCCGTCAACTCTACCTTTTGATTAGAAGAAATAGAGCAACCGGCAGAAACTTTTTCTATCTTGATATTCTCTTCGTCATAATAATGTACGGCCATCCCAAAGACTTCTGCATCACTCATTACGACAGAAGCTCCCCGTTTACGGGCTTCTCCTAAAATGTAACGACAGCATTCATCTATATTCTTTTTAGGATTTTCAAACTTGGGAGCAAACAAGGGATCTTCTGCAACTCGTTGCTCCAAATATTTCTGTATTGTATCTTTGAACTCTTTCATAACTTACTGGATTGTCATAGGCATTAATAAATAGGTAAGTTCTTCGCCCTCGGCTTGCTTCTCTGGGGCAATGAGAATAGCGGTACTGGGAGTGCCGAAAGAAAGTATCGAACGATCACCGTCAATACAAGAAATCATATCTTGTATCAAAGTCGCTTTCACACCGATAATAAACTCCCTTTCTCCAAATTCTACCGGAATGGTTTCTTCCGCAGAAGTGGAATAATCCAAGTCCTGGGCCGATACAACAAGCTTATCATAACGGACACTCAACTTTATAAGGCATGATACTTTACTTGAAAATACAGAAGTGCGCTTTATGGCTCCCAATAGTAATTTGGTATCCGTTTTCAGTTCAAGATTGTTGGATTTCGGAACAACAGCCCGCCAATTGGGATAACGACCTTCCACATTACGAAAAGAAATTTCGTAATCCTCGAAAGAGATTTCCGACCAATCGCTTCCTACTTTAATTGTTAGTTCTTCTTCAGATAACGGAATCAGCCCTTTCAAAACAGATGCGATCTGTCGGCTGATGATTACCGAACAGGTCTCTGTGCAACATTGTTTTTTTCTCTTAAACAAACCAAGCCCATGTCCATTAGAAGAAACAAAGATGATTTCTCCCGGAGCCGTTTCAATAGATACGGAGTTCATAATAGGGCGCAGTTCGTCTGCAGCTGCAAAATTGATCACTTTGGAGATACCGTTATTGAATTCTTCCGCCGTAGTCCGGATTTCGTCAAGAATCTCTGTCTTTTTCTTTTGCGGGAAAGGCTTCGAATCATATCCGACGACCTCGAATTTACCTCCATAATATTTAATAAGAATCGATTTATTGTCCGGATTGATATAAATATCAAGAGGCTGCTCCGGCAATGTTTTCAGCCCATCAAGAATGGAGGCAGGAACACAGATTGAAAGATCTTCCTCTGCCATACATTCCAAACTGGCCGTAATCCTGCCTTCATCATTGGCAGTCGTAATAAACAACCGTCCATCTTTTATTTCGAACAGGTAGTTGCATACTATCGGAGTCGTAGATTTCGACGGAATTATTCGAGAAAGTTGCTGCAATTTCGCAAGCAACATATTTTTTGAAACAGATATTGTCATTGTGCCTAATTTTATGGAAGGCACCAGGTAAATGGTTATTTATCGGATATTTACAAGAAAGTTTAAGACAATATATATAAACACAAAAAGTTGGATCTCAAACTTTCATTCAAAATCCAACTCGCTATTTCAACCGCAAATATAGAGGCTTTTTCTTAATCTACAAATTATTTCCGCCTTTTTTTATTTTTTCTTCAAAGACATACCTCAGTATCTTAATATTTAAACGATCAATGATACTAAAGTCTGTTTTTACATAACCAGCCGTAACCCGGAGTGGAGACGCATGATTTAGACATAACCCAACAACATCTAACCTAGCTTCAAAAACAACCTGAGCTATTGTAGCCCAAGAATGCCGGAATGAATATGTAGAAACAGGAGGCAAACCACCCAACCTCACAATGTCCTTTATTCCTCTATTCACGCAATCATTAAAAGTTTTATCCGAAGCATATATTTCATTGAAATTAAACAGCCAGTCCCCTCTTCCTTGATATTTAAGAAACAAAGGTTTTACTAAATCCGGAACCTCTATCTCAATATAGGCCTCATCAGCTCTCCGCCCCTTTGTCTTCATTCTATTATAGCAGAGTTTTCCATCCTTATAACAATCTTTGCCCAAATTGTAAAGATCCACTGTATTTATTCCGACCAAGCAAAACACCAACAATGATACATCTTTGGCTATATATGCTCTTGGTGGCATACCTCGCTTACTTAGTTTCAAAGAGGTAATATCAACATCAAAAAAACGTCTGAGGACATCTACCGGCAGCGCCTTCTTGTCTGCAATATTCTTAGGAGGTATCTTTACCACACGAAACGGATCATGCCTGATGCGCATCTCACCGGTATCGTAGTCATTATATTTATCGCATCCTGCCCTAAACATGGTTTTCACGCAATTCGGATAGGCATTCTTTTTCTGTCTGCTGTTTTTCATAGAAGAAATCCAATCCTTCAGAAAAAAGGACGTTATATCGGAAAAAGATATATTTCGGTTACCTAAGTAACTCTCCATGCTCTTAAGAGCTAACAGATAGTTTTTCGCACTTCTTCCCCGGCCTTCATTCTCCATTTTCAAGATAAACTCTCGGCCAAAGTCGGAAAACGAAATAGAGTCCCGGTCATTCTTAAGAAAATTCATAACCCTCTCCAAACCCCATCCTTCCGTATTGACACGATTCAAACGATCCAAATAAGTTTCTATTTGGACATACACGTCTTTAATGATATAAGGGTCTGTTATATCACCATTCCTGACAAACTTAGCTTTGCATACCTTATTTGTCTTGATATATCCTACTTGACGAAGGTGAGTTACCCTGATATAAATAGGATATGTATTATCTTTTCTTTTCCCCCTGACACAAACTTTGAAATAAGCCATCACTGTAAACTATTTGTAAACGGAGCCTTTTATTCTGGCAAGACTTCCATGTTAAACCAGCAATGTAAGGAGGTAAAAACTGGTCAAATAGTCCTAAGTCATTATATCTCAAACAGCCACAATAACCTTTTTAATAATCAGTTATGGGAGATTAGCATTACAAAGAATATGCTTCAGTTAACAATACTGTCTGACATAATCCACTGTTTAATTGAAAAATGAGAATTGAGAATTGAAAATGAGAAGATCCTGCTCATTTCAATTGACAACCCAAGCGCGAAGGTAGATATTTTCATTAGTTTTAGGAAGATTATTGTAACATTTTCCGTAATTTTGCGCATATATAATTATCAATTTTCAATTCATCCGTTGGAGGTACAAGATTTACTAAAACAATATGCCGCCCATCCGCAAGTGGCGGCATTAAATACCCTGTTAAAAAACAAAACGTCCCGCAATATATTTCTGAAAGGACTGAACGGTTCAGGGGCCGCAATGACAATAGCTTCTCTTTTTTCAAAAAGAAGAGGAAGTTATGTGTGTGTGTTGAATGACCTAGAGGATGCCGGCTACTTTTATCACGATCTGGTGCAACTCACAGGAGGTGACGGAATCTATTTCTTTCCTTCTGCTTACCGACGTGCTATCAAGTACGGACATGTGGATCCAGCCAACGAAATCCTGCGGACAGAAGTTCTCAGCACGCTGCAGGATCCGACTGCTCCCTTCATCATTGTCACCTATCCGGAAGCATTGGCGGAGAAAGTAATTTCACGGGAGGTCTTGAAAGAAAACACGCTGAAGATCAGTGTCGGCGAAAGGTTGGACAATATGTTTGTTTCTGACGTACTGGACGAATACGGCTTCGAGCAGGTAGATTATGTTTATGAACCAGGGCAGTATGCGATGCGCGGCAGTATCTTAGATGTGTTCTCGTTCTCGTATGAATTTCCCTATCGTATCGACTTCTTTGGAAACGAGGTAGAGACGATCCGTTCGTTCGATGTGGAAACACAGCTATCCAAAGAAAAACTGGACAGCATCTATATCGTGCCCGAAATGACAAAAGGAAACCGGACCAACTCATCCTTACTAGATTCATTGCCATCCGAGACACTGCTCGCTAGCAAAGACATGGCATGGGTAAAAGAACGTATCGGCAGTATCTGGAATGAAGAACCAATCATCGGGGACGAAGAATCGTTTGCCAACATCGAGCAACTGCGGGCCAAATTAATTACCGGAGAGGATTTTCTACATGCGGCACTTGGTTTCTGCCGGCTCCATTTTGGTACGCGGCCTATGGGAGTAGCCGATGCCACCCTGACTTTCTCAATGGAAGCACAACCGATTTATCATAAAAATTTCGATTTGGTAAGCGAGTCTTTCCATAAATATTTAGAAGACGGCTATACATTATATATACTGAGCGATGTAGAAAAGCAAGCAACCCGTATCAGGGCCATTTTTGAGGATCGGGGAGACGACATACCTTTTACCTCCGTCAACAAGACCATTCATGAAGGTTTTGCCGATGAGACCTTGCGTGTCTGCCTTTTCACGGATCACCAGTTGTTCGACCGCTTTCATAAATTCAACTTGAAAAGCGATAAAGCAAGAAGTGGAAAACTCTCTCTGTCGTTGAAGGAGTTGAACCAATTCACGACCGGCGATTATATCGTACATATCGATCATGGTGTCGGACAATTCGGCGGGCTAGTCCGTACGGAAGTAAACGGAAAAATGCAGGAAGCCATCAGGCTGATCTACCAGAACAACGACATTATATTTGTCAGCATTCACTCTCTCCATAAGCTATCCAAGTATAAAGGCAAGGACAGTGGGGAACCGCCCAAGCTGAGTAAACTCGGAACAGGGGCCTGGGAGAAGATGAAAGAACGCACCAAGTCAAAAGTAAAAGATATCGCCCGCGATTTGATTCTCCTCTACTCCAAACGAAAACAGGAAAAAGGTTTCGCTTACAGTCCAGACAGTTTCATGCAGCACGAACTGGAAGCCAGCTTTATCTACGAAGATACCCCTGACCAGATGAAAGCAACAGCCGATGTCAAAGCCGATATGGAGAACGACCGTCCGATGGACCGACTGATTTGCGGAGATGTAGGCTTCGGGAAAACGGAGGTAGCCATTCGTGCCGCTTTCAAAGCCGTTTCGGACAACAAGCAAGTTGCCGTGCTGGTCCCGACTACAGTATTAGCATTCCAGCACTATCAAACATTTTCCGAACGGTTGAAAGATTTTCCCTGCCGAATCGAATATATCAGCCGGGCACGTACGGCGAAAGAGATAAGGGAAACTTTGAAAGACTTGAAAGAAGGAAATATCAACATTATCATCGGCACCCATCGAATCGTCGGAAAAGATGTCACATTCAAAGATCTCGGTCTGCTGATTATCGACGAGGAACAGAAATTCGGCGTATCCGTCAAAGAGAAGCTACGCCAGCTGAAAGCCAACGTCGACACGCTCACCATGACCGCCACTCCGATTCCTCGTACCCTGCAATTCTCGTTGATGGGAGCCCGTGACTTGTCGAGCATCACGACTCCCCCACCCAACCGCTATCCGGTTCAAACAGAGGTAGAACGTTTTAACCCGGACATCATCCGAGAAGCCATCAATTTCGAGATGAGCCGTAACGGACAGGTTTTTTTCATCAACAATCGCATCCAAAATATTTATGAAATGGAAGCGCTTGTCAAACGTGAAGTGCCGGATGCCCGTATCGCTGTCGGTCACGGGCAGATGGAACCGGAGAAGCTGGAAAAGATCATTCTGGATTTCGTCAATTACGAATACGATGTACTGATCGCCACGAGCATTGTGGAGAGTGGCATCGACGTACCGAATGCAAATACGATCATCATCAATAATGCACAACAGTTCGGATTGTCCGATCTGCATCAACTACGCGGTCGTGTCGGGCGAAGTAACCGGAAAGCCTTCTGTTATCTCCTCTCTCCACCCTTGTCAAGTCTTACGCAGGAAGCACGCCGCCGTCTGCAGGCGATCGAGAATTTTTCAGAGTTGGGAAGCGGCATCCATATCGCCATGCAGGACCTTGACATCCGGGGTGCCGGTAATATGTTAGGTGCCGAACAAAGCGGTTTCATCGCCGACTTGGGCTACGAAACGTACCAGAAAATCCTGGAAGAAGCCGTTGACGAACTGAAAGCGGAAGAATTTGCCGACCTGTATTCCAACGCTACCGAAAATCGCCCCGACACCGGTAGCGAATATGTCCGTGAAACCTATATCGAAAGCGATTTGGAACTGATGTTCCCTCCGACCTACATCCCGAATGACTCCGAACGTGTCTCCCTCTATCGTGAACTGGACAAGATGGAGGAAGAGCGTGATATACTTGCTTTTACCGAGCGTCTGAAAGACCGTTTCGGAAAAGTGCCGAAAGAAGGGAAAGAACTGATCCGTGTCGTTCGCCTTCGCCGTATGGCAAAGACGTTAGGTATGGAAAAAGTAATTCTGAAAAAAGGACAGATGAGCATTTTTCTCGTCACTAATCCCGAAAGTCCTTACTACGAAAGCGAGGCCTTCGACAAGCTGCTCGGCTTCATCCAAAAGCATCCACGCGAATGCACGCTTCGCGAACAGAACGGAAAACGCAGTATCGTGATCAAGAATGTACCAACGGTAGAGGTGGCTTGTAATTACCTGGATGAAATCGGGAAAGTACAAATACAAAAATAAATAATATGAAGAAGACAATTATAGACCTTTTCGAAAATTCGGTAAAACAATATCCCGACAATCCCTTCCTGTGGGAAAAAACCAGGGATGCCTTCGAACCGACCACTTATAAAGAAGTTCAGCAACAAGTCTACGCTGCCGGTGCCGGACTGATAGCTCTCGGAGTGAAGAAGGGCGACAATATGGCGCTCCTTTCGGAAGGCCGTAATGCTTGGATCATCGGCGAACTGGCCATGTTCTATGCCGGCGCGACCAACGTCCCGCTTTCCATCAAGCTCGAAGAAGCGAACGACCTGCTGTTCCGTCTTGTGCATGCCGATGTGAAATATATCCTGGTTTCCGGCAACCAACTCAAAAAGATACGGGCTATCATGGATAAATTGCCTTTAGTCGAAAAAATAATTGTGATAGACGAACTGCCGGAATATAAAGAAAAAGAAATATCCTGGTCCGAAGTATTCCGGATGGGGAAAGAATATCTGGCATCTCATTCTCTGGAAGACTTCCTTGCTGTTGGACAATCCTTACAGAATAACGACTATGCGACGATTACCTATACCTCAGGCACGACGGCCGACCCGAAAGGTGTCATCCTGACGCACCGTAACTATACGGCGAACGTGGAGCAAGCCCTATCTTGTGTCGATATCGACGATACATGGCGCACATTAATAATCCTCCCACTCGACCATTGTTTCGCGCATGTGGTCGGTTTCTATATCTTCATGTCGAAAGGAGCATCCGTAGCAACAGTACAAGTCGGACGGACAGGGCTGGAAACATTAAAGAACATTCCGGTCAACATCAAAGAGTTCAAGCCCTACTTGATCCTGAGCGTCCCGGCACTGGCCAAGAATTTCAAAAAGAATATCGAACAAGGTATCCGTGCCCAGGGCAAGAATATAACCCGTTTGTTCGACTTTGCCCTCAAAGTGGCTTACATCTATAACGGAGACGGCAGAGAAGACAAGGGACGTGGTGTCCGATTCCTGCTGAAACCGCTCGTGAGCCTGTTCGACCACATGCTTTTCACGAAAGTCCGTGAAAACTTCGGCGGACAATTGAAGTTTTTCATCGGCGGTGGCGCACTGCTCGATAAAGACTTGCAAAAGTTCTACTACGCAATCGGACTTCCTATGTACCAAGGGTACGGACTAAGCGAAGCGACTCCCGTAATTTCCACCAACGGCCCGCACCGGCATACCTTCGGCAGCAGCGGCATGTTGGTCCGTCCGCTCGACCTGAAAATATGCGATGCCGACGGAAAAGAACTCCCGGCAGGCGAAAAAGGAGAGATCGTCATACGGGGCGAGAATGTGATGGCCGGCTACTGGAAGAACCCGGTATCAACTGCCGAAACCGTACGCGACGGGTGGCTCTACACTGGGGATATGGGATATATGGGGCATGACGGTCTGCTCTACGTCCTCGGACGTTTCAAAAGTCTGCTGATCGGTAGTGACGGGGAAAAATACAGTCCGGAAGGGATCGAGGAGGCACTCGTCGAACATTCTTCCTGCATCGACCAGCTGATCCTGTATAACAACCAGAGTCCCTATACCGTTGCCCTCGTCGTCCCTAACAAAGACCGGCTGAAGAAGCATCTGACGCACCAGTATCTTGATCTTTCATCCGATAAAGGACGCGAAGAGGCAATCCGGATCATCCAATCCCAGATAGACCGTTTCCGCAAGGGAGGCGACCTGTCCGCCCTTTTCCCCGATCGCTGGCTGCCTGCAGCTTTTGCTATCCTGCCGGAGCCTTTCACCGAACAGAACGGCATGGTCAACAGCACGATGAAGATCGTCCGCGGGAAAATAGAAAAAGCATATGCCTCTCGCATCGACCATCTCTACACACCGGAAGGAAAGAATCCGGTTAATGAAGAGAATAAAAAGGCATTAAATTGCTGAAAACACAAATTGCCATATCACTCCATTAAACTAAATAATTATTTATACTAAACACCTATGTTTTGAAAAGAGGATAGAATTATTAAAACGGAACCTCATTATTGCCGGGAGCCAAGAAATCGGTACCGGCTGGTGGTATGGGCGGCATTGTTTCCATCGGGCCTGAACTATTCATATTAGAGGAGAACTCGCGAACCGGAACATCTTCGTCCACATTCATGAACTTGGCGAACTCGCTCTTGAAACGAAGACGTACATCTCCGACCGCACCGTTACGATGCTTGGCGATAATAATCTCCGCCAGACCGATCAAGGAATTACCACGTTCGTCTTCCGTTATCTTATAATATTCAGGACGGTGGATAAAACAAACCATATCCGCATCCTGTTCGATAGCACCGGACTCACGCAAGTCGGCCAACTGCGGGCGTTTTCCTTCCGCCCCTTGACGTGCCTCGACACCACGGTTCAACTGAGACAAGGCAATGATCGGAATGTTCAGTTCCTTCGCCAATCCTTTCAACGACCGTGAAATAGTACTTACTTCCTGTTCACGGCTGCCGAAGCTCATACCGCTTGCATTCATCAACTGAAGGTAGTCGATAATGATGATCTTAATACCATGCTCACGCACCAGACGACGAGCCTTCGTACGCAGTTCGAATACCGAAAGACTCGGCGTATCGTCTACATAAATCGGTGCATCATACAATTCTTTTATCTTAAAGTCCAACTGTTCCCATTCATAGTTTTCCAAACGCCCGCTCTTGATCTTCTCGCCCGGAATCTCACATACGTTCACGATCAGACGGTTGACAAGCTGGACGTTACTCATTTCAAGAGAGAACAGAGCCACCGGCGTGTTATGGTTTACCGCCATATTCTTAGCCATCGAAAGGACAAAAGCCGTCTTACCCATCGCAGGACGGGCGGCAATGATGATAAGATCGGAATTTTGCCATCCGGACGTCATTTTGTCCAATCCTTCGAAACCGGTGCGCAGACCGCTCAACCCTTCTTTTTGATTGGCAGCCTTCTCAAGCATAACCATCGCTTCCTTGATGACAGGATTGATCTGGGTAACATCTTTCTTCACATTGCGCTGAGAAATCTCAAAGAGCTTTCCTTCCGCTTCCTGCATAAGGTCTTCCACATCGATCGACTCATCAAAAGCCTTGCCCTGTATCATAGCAGTGAAGGAGATCAACTCACGCGCCAGATATTTTTGGGCGATGATACGGGCATGATATTCGATATGGGCACTACTGGCAACCTTACTGGTCAGCTGGGAAATATAGAACGGGCCACCTACCTCTTCCAATTCGCCTCGCTTCTTCAGTTGCTCAGTGACGGTCAACATATCCACCGGACGCTGGCTGATCGCCAGATCTACGATAGCTGCATAAATTTTCTCATGTGCCTTCTCATAGAAACTCTCCGGTTTCAATATTTCACTAACGATGGAGTAAGCATCCTTTTCAAGCATCAGAGCACCTAACACCGCCTCTTCCAACTCGCGGGCTTGTGGTTGCAAACGTCCCATATCGGGTACTACAACCTGTTTCTGCCTCCCTTTTCCTCCTGTATTTTTTCCTCTTTCTGCCATTTGTTCTAATTGTTATCGGGCATCAAATGTACTACTTTTTATCCGGTTCTCCGAACCTTGCAAAAGAGAAATACGATACTCCTTTGGAGTTTGCCGGGTTATACTTTCAAATTGCTTGATAAAGTATGGAACATTACCATAGCCTGATTCGTAGGCTATTTGAGAGACACTCAAATTAGAATACGACAATAATACACAAGCATGTTCAACCCTCTTTTCCCTATCTAAATGTCAAAAGAACAGATCACATCGATTTGCCGAATCGGGAAGCATCCACCGCTTCATGTTGCTTTTTCTTATAACCGCCGAACTTCCAGACAAAAGAAACCGTTACACAACGTTGGTCGTCCAGTTTCCAGAGGCGGCTGTATTGGCCGGACTGGTTGATTTCCATCGTATGAGGCATATTGCTACGGAAGATGTTGTTACATTTCAGAATCAGAGTAGCACGATCGTCGGCAAACTGCCATTTCAATGCAGAAGACACATCATAGAGATGACCGAGATCATAGATTCCCTGCACGGCTCCGGTAACGAAATAGCCATTCAAATCCAGCTTCAAATTCGGACGAGACTTGGAAAGGGTAAACGTATTATCCATCTTGAACTGCCCGGTGTATTTCTCATTATGGAAAGACAGATCATGAAAATGGTCCAACTTCTCCTGCATACGCTGACCGGACAAAGTCACTTGGCTGTTCCAGAACTCGCCGACCCGGAAAGGAACGATCACCCCTACACCGAATTGCAACTGGTAGTCCATGTTCTCATACCGGAAAACGTTTTTCAGTTCCGAGGTATTCTGATAAGGCAACTGGGCGAAATAATCGGGCACATAGTCACAAAAAGCCAGAATCGTATATTTCTGCTTCAGGATATAAATCAACTGCCCGCTATAAGAACGGTAAGGCTTCAGGGAAGGATTGCCTAAGATAACGGAATAAGAGTTGATCGGGCTTTCCTGCGGCGTCACATCCCAATAGGACGGATAGGTTTTGTCGCTGCTTATGTCCAATTGGATGATGTGCATCGGATTGACCGTATAGCTGAGTGTCGCATTCGGGAATAAGGTCCAATCATTCCAAAGTGTGGATTTCATCCCGTTAGAGGTATAATCCGATTTAAAGTATTCAACTTTCAGAGAAGCTGTTGCAGAGAAATGCGAACCGAAATCCTTGGACACCTCCAAGAAGGCATTTCCACTATACTCTTTCTGGCGGTTATTTTCAAGTTCATCAAGAGCCGATTCATAGCCGTTACCTTTATTATATAGATAATCGATATAAGTCTTCGAAGAGGTGAAACCGCCGTGGACACCGTAATTCAGTGCCCACCCGGTTTCAAAAGTGTGGCTATGGTTAATAAATAGTGCTCCTTGTGAAATATCCTGCTTGGAATTATTCTGCATATCCGTCACTGTCGTTTCATGGCTTTGATCGACAAATGTCTGGAAGCCGGGTGAATGATAACGCGTAAAATCCGCACCCGCCATCAGTCCGGAGTTACCGTCATATTGAATACGGACATTGTGCAACGCACTGTTTCCCTCTATGTATGTACGGCTCAGGCGTTCTTCCACCGGCTGTCCGGATTTCAATGCCTGGAAGGTTGTAACGGCCGTCCGTTCAAGATCGGATTTGCCGGCCGTAAGATAGTAGGCGGCAGAAAGCCTGTCGTCATTTTTGAAAGTATAGTCCATACCTAAACGCATCGTTCCATCTATGCCGCTCCGGGTACCACGTCCCGATTGGTTGACCTCCGTTACCTGATCTTTCAGGGTATGGAGGGCCTGGATCTCCTCTCCCATATAGTTCCGTCCCTTAGCCCCATTGGCTAAGAAATCTATATTGAAACGAGATGTGGAGTAAAGCAAGTTGCCATGGACTTTCCCCTCCGCATAATGGCGCTGCAAATAATCGACACCGGTTTCTCCTTGCAAAGTATTCTTTTCGACAGTTTCCTTATCTAATACGACATTGATCATAGCTCCTTTGATATTATACTTGGCTGGTGCATTATACATGATCTCTACGTTACATACCCGCGAAGCAGGAATTGTCTTCAGCAAACCGACTAACTGATCGACCGACATCGTGGTCAACTGCCCATTGATCACAATGCTCGGACTGCCGGCTCCCAACAGTTGGACAGCATCGTCCGTACTGATCACACCGGGTATCTGTTTCACCACCTCGAACGCATTACTGACCGCCTTATCTTTCATCAATTGGGGCACGTCGTATCTCAAAGCGCCGTTTTCCACTTTGACCTGCGGACGTTCGGCTTTTACCACAACGCCTTCCAGTTCATAATCTTTTTCAGTCAGGCTTATCGTACCGGCATCAGCAGTCGAGATTTTTTTACAAACCGGCTCGTACAGCAGATGCTGGAACAACAAACGATAGTTCGGACCGGCTTCCTTGTTCAACATGAATGCCCCGAGACTATCCGTAACGACTGCATCTATATAAGTAGAATCCAATGTTTGCAACACGACAGCCACCCCGTCTACCGGTCGTTCTTCTTTATCGACCACTTTTCCATGAATCCAGTTCTGCGCTTGTAACATCCCATTACCGGCAGTAAGTAAAACCAGAGAGTAATAAAGTATTCGTTTCATTTTCATTCGTTTTTTTATCAACACTGCAAAGGAAAAGACTTCAAAGGAGAAACTATGTTATCACTCGCTTACGGAGTGTTATTTAGTATTATCGCCGAGATAAGGAGCAATAAGACCGGTAGCTTATCCGATTACCGACCCCGTTTTGTCAGCCAAACTGAGGGAAACAGGAAAATGCGATAAACCTCAACTTCCGGAGAGTCTAATTATTCTAATATACTAAGAGCCTGTTTAAATTTTGCATTTGTTGGTTGTGAGAGTTGTATTGAGGATGTTTTTCTGTAGGAGATGCCGTCTTTAGGCTTTTTACACCCGGATGTGAACGGTCTTGACACCCGAGTGTGAATGATGTCGAGACCCGGGTGTCAATGGGTTTATCTTATTATGTTATTGAAAATAAGTCATGTGAAGAAGAATCTTAAACAGGCGGTTAGTGATAGTATGATAGATGGAATAGGCATCCATCATACCTACTATCATTGCTTGTGTTTATTGATATTCAATTGATAAAAGGAAATTAGTGATAGTATGACAGTTGTTTTTCAAAATAATCCTATAAAGAGATAAAGCAGGCCGATGAGGGCTATGCAAAATTTATTTCAGAGAAATTTAAACAGGCTCTAAGTGTTATTTAGTCTTATCGGATTCGCAATAAATTGAATCGGAACATATACTTTTGTTGTAAATATAAAAGGATATGAAAACGCGCCTCCGATTTAAGATAATAGCTGTGCTTATTTGCCTTTCGCTTGTCGGGCTCTTGATTTCACAAGGATACTGGCTGAAAGGTTTATATGTGTCTAGTAAGAAAAGCACGTGGGATAATATAGAGGAAGCCATGCGGATGGCCGACTATATGGAACTGTTCCTGCGCCTGGACTCTCTAAGCAATAACAATTTTCACAGCCAGATAAATCCTCAATTCAGCTTTAGCCAAGACACGGCATGGGAAAAGAGGAAAGATTCCCTTTCAACAGATAATATGCCGATATCATCGCCGAATTCGACAATCCAATATATAGAAGCAGCCCAAACTCTAAATGAATATTTGCAGATTATCGGTACACTGGAAAGGAACGTGCAGATGCTCATGCATCAAAAGATAGACACGTTACTTCCCGTCAATTACGCACAATTCAATACACTATTAAAGAACGGATTAAAGAAACAGGGTATCACCGTCCCGTACCGCCTGCAGGTAATCCGGAAAGAAGCGAAAGACTCCGTATTATATGCCTATACGGATGCTTCCGAAAAAGAGGAATCCTGGAAAGACGCTGTCCACTTCACACATGTGATCGAACCGGAATATTATTACGAATTGGAACTCCAATCTCCTGACCGGGTTGTATTCCGGCAGATGGCAGGTATATTGATTTCATCTTTCCTGCTTTTTATGGTTATCCTGGTCGCTTTCGTTTATTTGCTCTACACAATACTGAGGCTAAAGACGGTGGAAGAACTTAAAACGGATTTCACCAATAATATGACGCATGAGCTGAAAACCCCGATCTCCATTGCCTATGCCGCCAATGATGTATTGCTGAACTACAGCAGTACGACAAACGAGAAGCAAAAGAAATATCTGGATATCGTGCGGGAGCAATTGAATCATCTATCCGGTTTGGTCGAACAAATCCTCACTCTTTCCGTTGAGAACAGAAGTACTTTCCGCCTTCATCTCGAAACGATACAGGTTGCAGAGCTACTGACTCCGCTTATAGAACAGTTCAAGCTAAAAACAGATAAACCGATCGACATCACGACAGAAGTACCGGAGCATATGACCGTAACGGCCGACCGTACCCATCTGTATAACATGCTCAGCAACCTGATCGGGAATGCAATCAAGTATTCCGGAGAAAAGACCTGCCGCATTATCCTCAAAGGAACAGTATCGTCCCAGGAAATGACTCTCTCGGTCACAGACGAAGGGATCGGTATTAGCGAAGCTAACCAAAAGAGGGTGTTCGATAAGTTCTACCGCGTGCCCAGCGGCAACCTGCATGACGTGAAAGGCTTCGGTCTAGGTTTGTACTACGTCAGCGACATGATGTCTAAACACAACGGGAGCGTAACGGTTAAAAGCCAGCTGGGGAAAGGTTCCACATTCACCCTTCATTTTAAAAATTAACGACAATGGATAAGATCAGAGTATTATTGGTAGAAGACGAGCCGACACTCGCCATGATTATAAAAGACACTTTGGACGGTGAAGAATTTGAAGTGATTCTCGCCGCAAACGGAGAAGAAGGATTGTCACGATATAGAGAAGCAAAGCCGGACATCATCGTCACAGACATCATGATGCCGAAAATCGACGGCTTCACGATGGTCCGGCACATCCGGAAAACGGATCGACAGATACCGGTTCTTTTTCTTTCCGCCCGTTCCGCAGCCAACGACGTGGTCGAAGGTTTCGAACTAGGGGGTAACGATTACCTGAAAAAACCGTTCGGCATGGCGGAACTTATTATCCGTATCAAGGCATTATTGAATAAAATAAGTGTCCGTAAGGAAGAAAGCAGCAACTTCACGCTCGGACAATATACATTCGATTCCATCACACAAACGCTCCAGTACTGCGGAGAAAAGCAATTGCTGAGCAACCGCGAATCCGAAATACTGAAACGCCTATGTGAAAACAAAGACCATGTGCTGCCCATGAAAGACGTCCTGTTGGAACTTTGGGGAGACGATTCGTTCTTCAATGCCCGCAGCCTGCACGTATTCATTACTAAGTTAAGACATAAACTGTCAAAAGACGAATCAATCAAAATACTGAACGTACGCGGGATCGGTTATAAGCTGATCATCGACTGATCTGCTTCAATGCCTGTGCCAACTGGTCCGGGCATGACGTTCCACGCTCGCGGCAATCAATGCCTTCCAGACGCCGGATAGCCTCGCCGATTTCCATTCCGACCAGCAGTCTGGACAAACCTTGTGTATTTCCTTGGCAACCACCAATGATCTGTACATTTTTAATCACGTTGTCCTCCGAGTCGACAATCATCATTTTAGAACATACCCCACCAGTCGGAGTATAAGTAACACGTTGTCTATTCATCCTTTTCTACTTCCATTATAATTCATGTAACGGGGCACAAAGATAGTGAAATTTAAGACAACTACCAATCCTTAAGTATTGACCTAATTTCACAAAAGAAATAAATTATTCAATATATATCGGGAAGCATAGTGCATTATCCGAAAAGAATGCTTTCCTTTGTATCAACAAACAATGAGAGATTATATCGATTTGATTTTTCACATGTATCTTCTCAATTACATATTGAGCATTTTCATCTCTGATAAATAACTTCCTTACATTCGATTATTGAATTATTAATTTTTTTATTTTTATATTTATGAACATGTATATTGGTAACCTTAGCTATAACGTTAGGGAATCGGATTTAAGAGATGTAATGGAAGAGTTTGGAACAGTTGATTCTGTAAAACTTATCATCGATCGCGATACAAGAAGGTCTAAAGGTTTTGCATTTGTCGAAATGCCGGAAGATTCCGAAGCACAAAACGCAATCAGAGATTTGAACGGAGCCACTTACGAAGGCCGTCAGATGGTTGTAAAAGAAGCACTTCCAAGAAATTAAATTCACAGAATTATAAAAGTTAAATCAAAAAGGATACCCGGAACCGGATATCCTTTTCTTGTTTATTCCATCTATCATTTTAAGTAATTCCTTTTTTCCTAAAAGATTTGTACCTAACTTTGCGAAAATAAATAACAACAGCATGACATACGAAGAGACGCTACACTATCTATATACCAGTATTCCCGTTTTTCAGAATGCCGGACCTTCAGCCTACAAACCCGGATTAGGAACCAGCATTGCACTGGACGATCACTTAGGCAATCCGCATAAAGCATACAAAACAATACACGTAGCCGGTACGAACGGGAAAGGCTCCGTCAGCCATCTCTTGGCCGCGATCCTGCGCCAATCGGGATATAAGGTCGGGCTTTACACCTCTCCGCACCTGGTCGACTTCCGCGAACGGATACGGGTAAACGGACAAAAGATACCGGAAGAATATGTCATCGACTTCGTAGAACGCCATCGTTCTTTCTTTGAGACTCTCGATCCTTCCTTCTTCGAACTGACTTCCAGCATGGCATTCGACTATTTCCGTGCCGAGAAGGTGGATTATGCCGTAATCGAAGTAGGCATGGGCGGCCGTCTGGACAGTACCAATATCATCACTCCCATCCTAAGTATCATTACGAACATCAGCCTGGATCATACCCAGTTCTTAGGAGATACGGTCGAAAAGATTGCCTTTGAGAAAGCCGGAATCATCAAAAAGGATGTCCCGGCGTTGGTCGGAGAAATAGACCGGCACAGTGTGGCACAAGTTTTTGCAGACGCAGCAGTCAAAGCCGGCACATTGGTTTATTTCGCTCAGGACGAAGGGCTGCTGAAAGAGTCATATCTGATGGATACAGGCGAATGGTATCTGGATTCTGCGGAATACGGACAGCTATTCGGTGAACTGGGTGGCGTCGTGCAGTTCAGGAATGCCACAACCGTATTGGGGGCCATTAATTTGCTGAATACAATAGGTGTAAACATTCCGACCGAAGCAGTACGGGAAGGTTTCGAACATGTGGTCGAATTGACAGGGCTGATGGGGCGTTGGCAGGTTTTGCAGGAGAATCCGAAAGTCGTATGCGACACTGGGCACAACGTCGGAGGATGGCAATATCTGAACATCCAACTGGAAGAAGAACTGAAGCGGCATAAGCACCTCTTTATGATCGTCGGCATGGTCAACGACAAAGATATCGACGGCGTGTTGGACCTGATGCCGGAAAAAGCCTTTTACTTCTTCACGCAAGCATCCGTGCAACGGGCAATGCCTGCGGAAGATTTTGCAACAAAAGCAATCTTCCACGGTTTATCGGGCACAATCTGCGATTCCGTGCAGGAAGCCGTGGAAAAAGCATTGGCGCGAGCCGGACAAGACGACATCATCTTTATTGGCGGAAGCACTTTCGTCGTGGCGGACGCCCTACCCTTGTTCTTGAAAAGAGACAAATAACATAATTCAAAAACAAATATCATGACAGAACAAATTCAGAGAAAACTGAGCGAATCGAAGACGGCAAGATGGTCCGTACTGGCGCTCGTCGCATTCACAATGCTCTGCGGATACTTCATCACGGACATGATGGCTCCGCTACAGGACTTACTACAAACCCCCGTCGAAGGCGGCGGACTGGGATGGACAGCCAATGAATACGGTAAATTCACCAGTGCTTACGGTTGGTTCAATGTATTTTTCCTGATGCTGATCTTCGGAGGTATGATCCTGGACAAGATGGGCGTACGCTTCACTGGTTTGATGGCGACCAGCATCATGCTTATCGGCGTTTTCATCAAATGGTTCGGTATATCACACAACTTTGACGGTGCAACCGTTACCGTTTTCGGTTCGGAGTATGGATATCCATTGGTAATTGCGTCATTAGGATATGCTTTGTTCGGCGTAGGCGTTGAGATCGCCGGTATCACCGTTTCCAAGATCATTGTAAAATGGTTCAAAGGCAAGGAAATGGCCCTGGCAATGGGGCTGGAAATGGCTTGTGCCCGTATCGGTACAGGGTTAGCTATTGGTGTTACGCCTTTGTTGAGCCGCGCATTCGGCAATTCCATCAGCATGCCGATCTTCATCGGCTTGATTCTGCTTTGTATCGGCCTGTTATCCTTCATCGTATTCGTAGTTATGGACAAGAAACGTGATGCAGAAGATGCCGCCGGTGCTACCGGAGAAGAAGAAGCAGAAGAGCCGTTCCGTTTCGGTGATATCTTGGATATTATTACATTAAAAGGCTTCTGGTATATGGCACTCCTTTGCGTACTGTTCTATTCAGCCGTCTTCCCCTTCTTGAAATATGCCCCGAACCTGATGATTAACAAATTCGGTATCGATCCCGAATGGTCCGGTGTCATTCCGGCTTTGCTGCCATTCGGCAATATTCTCTTAACTCCGTTCTTCGGAAACTTGTACGACCGTAAGGGAAAAGGAGCCACTATCATGATTATCGGTTCCATTATGCTGATATTTATCCACTTCACATTCTCCATTCCGATGCTGGACAACTGGCTGGTCGCTCTGATACTGATCCTGCTGTTGGGCATCGCATTTTCGCTGGTTCCTTCCGCCATGTGGCCTTCCGTTCCAAAGATCATCCCGGAAAACAAATTGGGAACAGCCTATGCGCTGATATTCTGGGTACAGAACTGGGGATTGATGGGAGTTCCGTATATAATCGGTATCGTTTTGGATCAATATTGTATTTCCGGAGAGATCAACGGTAAACCGACCTACGACTATACGATCCCGATGTTGATCTTCACTGGTTTCGGAGTCCTGGCACTCGTAATCTCCCTGTTGCTGAAACGTGAAGACCGTATCAAAGGATACGGACTCGAACTCCCTAACATTCAGAAAGATGCAGACAAAGTGTTGGCTGAAGAAATGATTGGCGAAGGGCAGAGATAAGGATAAATCCTTATCTAAAAGATTATGAGGAAGGTGTTTTGGAACACCTTCCTTTTTTATTACCGGATTACGATTTTATACGTACCCTCTCCGATCTTCACAAGATACATACCTTTACTCAAATGTATCTGCGTACTTCCTGCGGATACATCCTGTTGCTCGTACAGAAGTCCGGAAAGCGTATAGACGCTGATGGTTTCCGCTTTCGGGAGATAGATATGCAGGGTAGAACCGATAGCTTGAACCTTTGTCTCTCCTTCAATCGTTGCATTGCCCGTCGGATCGTCTTTTATGATGCCTTCGATCGTTATTTCCGTATCTTCCTCTATATTCCGGATGATGTATTTGCCATCGCTTTCACGAGGTTCCACAACTATGCCGTTGGCTTTTACTACTGGCTGTGAACTTTCGTAACCTTCATGAATCGTCAGGGCAAAGCTGAACGAATAGCCTTCCTCGACGGTCCGTGTACCGGCTTTCGGATTGGTGGTGACACCTTCCACTTCGGGAAGGGTAACGGTATAGTAAGTCGGGGCAGGCGGAACATACGTACTTTTAAAGGTAGCCTTGAAGGTCACTTCATTTTCAGGCATCACATAGGTTCCGTTGTTTGCCAATGCCACAGTCAGCCCATCTTTGGGAATGGCAGTGATTGTTTCCAACCGATAGCCATTTGCCGGGATTGCCTGGACTGCCAATACCGTCTTATCGGCAACTTTGTCGTTAGACTTGACTTCGATATCTCCGGCTTTTACCGTAAAGGTATGGCCGTTGCCCGGATCGACGACCGTAACCAGGTAGGTCTTTTGTAAATCCTGTCCTCCATCGGTTTTGGCTTCCGCACCCTCTTTCACGACAACAGTCCCTTCATTACTCAGGCCGGAAGTGGTAAGAGTAGTGTTTGTCTCGGACACAATGACCGCACCATTGCCGACTTGAATCCCTTTATCGCTACTTCCATTCGTATTGGTCGATGTGATCGTTGTCGATGCACCTGTAATGGTCAGGATTCCGTCGTTCCGGATAGCGTATTGGTCGGCATTTCCTGTCTTTACTTCCAAGTTGCCGCTAAAAGAGACGTTCGCTCCGTTCTCGATTGTCAGAGCCGGAGCTGCGGTCGATGTCGAGTTGATCTTTGCGCTCTCGAAGATCAAAACACCCTGTGCGGTGTTATCGATCAACATGCGTTTACCATCGGCAAGGGTGTTCTTGATTGTACCGTTGAAAGAGGTTGCTGCCGTAGCGGTTTTTGTAATGGCGGCTTCCGTATATTTCCAATCATCACCATCCTTCGAGATCGTGACATCATTGCTCCGCTGGGACAAATCCAACGGTTGGACTTCTGTTTCCACCGTTATATCAGCATCAGCGGACAAGGTCAGTTTTTCACCGCTCGTTATCGTTTGACCGTTATTTTTGAGAATGGCAGTAATACCCGCATCTGCGGAAGCGACAGTAACGGTCAACTGGGTATTCTCCGGAGCCTGGTCGCCATCTTCCAGCTTGACATCTTGCTCTTTAAACTTATCCCATACGACAGACAAAGTTCCGAGTTTCCGGTCCGGTTCCGTGATGTTTACCGTATAAAGGGTTTCGCCATCCTTTTTCAGACGATAGGTTTTTCCGGCTTTGTAGACAGGGGCAGTAATGACACTGCCAGCTTCCATCTTTACATATTTGGCGAATGTAGTGGTTTTGGGAAGATTGCTTGCAATTACCAACGGTGTGTTAACCGAGAAATCCTCCCTGATTTTGTGAAGCAGGATTCCGGTCCCGACCAATTTGCCATTCCCGCTTATGTTTACCGGATGTGCGGGATCAAGACTAAAACCATGCAAAAGGAACATTCCGTTCTCTATGGCCTGAGGTTCTTTAAAGTTGACAACCGAATTATTGAGGACGATATCTGTAAAACCCTCAATCATAGGAGTTACATATGGAGTGCTTTCATTCCCTACTCCATCAAACGTCAACGTACAGCTTTCGTAGACATTCTCTGAAACAGAAGCTCTGTTCCCAGACTGAAGGCCAGCCGTGACCGTACCTCCTTTTATGATGATATTCATACTTCCTGCAACAACGCCATCCAAAGCACCTGCAATTTGATCATTTATCGCTCCTAAGATCTGTGTTTCTCCATCATTGAACGTGACAGTCACATCACCTCCGATATGGGCTGGATTATAAGGGCTTTCCACATACCCGCTACCATATATATGATTGTATTTTCCTGTATTTATCGTAACTTGGGTATTCCCTGTCACATCTGCATACAAACCTCCTCCAAAAACCGAAACTTCTCCATTCGTCAACCCAGACACATGTACTTCCGTTTTTCCGACTTTGCCGAGATTCGCATCCCTGCTATCGCCTTGCCCACATTTTTTCCCAAATCCCCCTCCGTAAATCGTACCGGAAAAATTGCCTCCGGTCACGATCACTTTAGAAAGTCCTGTTACCTGCCCAGTAAAACAACCTCCATATATGCCATACGCAAAAGTTCCACCGGAAACATTTACTTCCGTATTTCCACAAGTACCGGAATCACTACCTCCAAATATATTTTCAGTAATGGCAGCCGTGTTGGAAATAGTCAGTTTGGAAGTGCCGGTCACATTCCCTTTTTCACCCCCTCCATAAATCCAGCAGGTAGTACCTCCCGACATAACGACTTCCGTATTGCCACATGCACCTTCATACCCCCCTCCGAAAATAGATCCGTTAACCGTTCCGCCACTCATTGTTATTTTAGCAGTTCCAATGACTGCTCCGGTAGAACCGCTACCGCCACATATCCAGCCGAACTGGCCACTTTTGATCGTAATATCGGAACTTGCCACATCACTCGATGAATCTGTTCCTCCCCAGATATTCCGAATACCGGCAATATCATTTCCTCCAGAAGTATATTTACTCACAACAGTAACTCCTTCGTCAAACGTTAACACATGCCCGTTCGCAGCTATCTGCCATACCTGAAGCGTAATGTTCTTAAACGTCAATGGAGCCAACATTTGCAATCTCGTAAGATAGCTATCTTCATTAATATAGGCGAAATTGATCAAAGACGTGCTCCCACTAATCGTACACGCTTTAGATGGCATTATCTTTGCATCCATTACATGATTCAACAATACGATATCGAACGAAGTCTCTGTCGCATTTGAATTGATCGCCGCAACAGCATTAGCCCAAGTATCGTATTCCATACCATTTACCGAAACAGCATTACCTCCGCTTTTAGTCATACGGGGCATTACCGGCTTTTGTGACGACACAACACTGGCTGAAGAGCTGTTCCCTCTCTCCATCGGGATTTGTGCCCCAGCTCCCTGGCTTCCTGCCAGACATAAAAAAGACAGCATCAATATCGTCACACGCGCTGTCAAACTCTTTAAGTACCTATTTTTCATATGCTATAATTATTATGTAGTTTATACTTGTTTTATTACGGCCATCGTATAAAAAGGGGAACATCAGAGTTCGCCCGGCCTTTCTTCATCCTCACCTACCCTCAGTTTATAAGGGAAGCGATTACGGCGTACCTCTTTAAGGACGGTTTTACTAACGGGGTGAGTTGCGAGTTGACCTTTGCGGTCACGACATCTGTAACGGCAGTGATTGTGGGTAGATTTTCCTCCTTTGCAGGATCAAAAGTAGCTCCCGGCCCGATAAACGGCCCGTCGACTCCGAGAGAGTTGTTCATAAAGCCTAATTCCACGGTAGAACCAGAGTACATCTCTTCTTTCGCCGTCTCTTCTAGATCGTTGCACATGCTCTCATACTCGGCAGCAGTGTACTTGCTCCCTTTGGTTGCCCTTATCCGGCAAAGGTCTTTGATAGAGCGGTTTGCGACATAGGTTACATTGCATGTGAAGTCATCCTCACGTTCGGTCAGTACGTTGGCTACCAATTTGCCTGTGATACTGCGCTTTTTAGGTTCGTTTGCCATGATATTTTAATTTAATTAGTTCGTTATGAACTAAGTCGATTACTAAAAATCAAGACCTGATATGTCTCTTGAAATCGGCTACAATAAAGGGAAAGACGATAAAATACCAGCGGTTAGTCACCCTTGTATACCCTAACCGGAGATTCTAAGTATAATTTAATCCGTCCACAGGCAAAATAAACACAGAAAATCCCTGATAAATAACAACTATATATAAGCTGTTACAAGATATTTACTATCTTTGCCAACAGTATGACCGTAGTTCATAACGAACTAAGTCATCATTCCACCAGCCATAATTTGACACAGTTACCACTTGATTTGTATGGAAAAGTTTGTATTAATACTTACATTTGCCAATCATTAAAAAAGAAACGTATGATCAGTTTTCCTAATGCCAAAATAAATCTGGGGCTGAATGTTGTTAGCAAACGTCCCGATGGCTACCATAATATCGAAACTATCTTCTATCCGATCCCGGTGAAAGATGCGCTGGAAATAGTCAGAGCCGATACATTCTCTTTCACACAAACGGGAATACCGGTAGATGCTCCAATAGAAAAAAACTTGGTTGTCAAAGCACTGAATCTGCTGAAGTCACAGTACGAAATCCCGGAACTGGAAGTCCATCTGCTGAAAGCTATTCCCTTCGGAGCCGGACTTGGCGGAGGCTCGGCCGATGCTGCCTTTATGCTGAAGTTGCTGAACGACTATTGCGGACTTCATATCCTGGAAGACAGCTTGGAAGAACTTGCCTCCTCCATCGGAGCGGATTGTCCGTTCTTTATCCGCAATACGCCGGTATTCGCATCCGGCACGGGAAATATCTTCGAAACGGTGGAATTGTCGCTGGCAGACTACCATCTCTGTCTAGTCAAGCCGGATGTTGCCGTCTCGACACCGGAAGCCTATTCGATGGTGACGCCCGCAGCTCCGGCTATCTCTTTGAAAGAAATCATCCGGAGACCTGTCGGAGAATGGAAAGAATTGATGGTAAACGATTTTGAAAAAAGCGTATTCCCGAAACATCCAGTCATTGCAGGGATTAAAGAAACGCTGTATGAAAAGGGAGCCGTCTATGCATCTATGTCCGGCTCCGGCTCTTCCGTGTTCGGACTGTTCAAAGAGGCGACAGACCTCAAAGGCTTGTTTGCCGATTGTTTTGTCTGGGAGGGACAACTGCCATGAACAAGGTAGCGGATTTCTCCGACACCCTTGCCGACCGGTGGGACGAGCTTTGCTACCATGATCCGGAAAAGCTGAACGACATCCTGCGACGGACCGGCCTGCGGAAAGGACTCCGTATATTGGACATAGGATGCGGGACAGGCGTATTGGAAAGTTATCTCCTGCCCTATTCCCCCTTACAAATCGTGGGAGTGGATATCTCTCCGGAAATGATCGAAAAGGCACGAAGCAAATACGCGACACCTATCGTCGACTTCCGTTGCCAGGACGTACGGGACATACGAGGAGAATCTTTCGACTATATCATCGCCTACAGTGTTTTCCCCCATTTCCAGAAACCGGAGAAACTGATCTCCCATTTAGCCGGACTACTGCCGGTTGGCGGCAAACTGGTGGTCTGCCACAGCGAAAGCCGCGACAGGATCAACGGACACCATGACAAGCATGCCGGAAAACTCTCGGAAGGATTGCCTCCCGCGGAAGAATTGGCACGCATGTTATCCCCTTTCTTCACTGTCAACACGATGGAAGACAGTGACCGGCTCTATATGATTAGCGCCACCCGCAAACAGACATTCTAAATATACATGATACATGAATCAGAAGATCAAACTTATCCCGTTACTCCTCTTTTCGGCTTTCGCCACACAAGCGGCAAAAGACGTTAAAGTGATGCAGTACCTCCATGCCGGGCCGATTACGGTCAACAAACCGATCCTGACAGACAGCTTGAACGTCGATGGCAAACCTTTCGAAGCGAAAAACCTAGTCAAGTCGACTATCCCGTTCGGCCGTGCCCTCGGCAATGCAGCCGTTATCGACGCGGATACCGCCGGACTGATTACCGTCCCGACGCCCGAAAAAGGATATGCCTTGCATCTCTATTCGTTCTACCTAAACAGCGACCGCTACACGAAAGGTTCGCTGGAGGTTTCCGGGGCGGGTACATTCGAAGTGTTCGTCAACAATAAACCGGTCGGCGCCACTTCCGAGTTGGCTTTGGAACCGCACCGTTATGAAGTGGTAATCAAATATCTGACAGCCGACACCGATACCTGTCCGTCCACGCTGACAGCCAAATTTAAGAGCGAAGAGGAAGCAAAGGTCATAGCCTCCCTCGATCCTAAAAAGCGGTACACGCCACGCGATATCCTGGAAGGAACGCAATTCCGGGGAACGAGCGTTTCACCTGATGGAAAATATGTATTGGTAAAATATTACACCCGTATGGAAGGTGGGAAAAGCGAACAATACGCCCAATTGCGGGATGCTGCGACCGGACGGATTTTATTGCAGGACAAAGGGTTTATCTTAACTGCCGACTGGATGCCGACGAGCAGCAAGATGTATTTCACCCGTACCGGAATGAACGGGAAAGAGTTGGTAACCGTTGACCCGGCTACCATGCAGGAGGAAATCTTGGCGGAAAATCTGCCGGAAGGCAGCTTCAGCTTTACTCCGGATGAAAAGACATTGCTCTATACCATCCAGGAAGAGGGACCTAAAGACGGACCGGATATGCTCCGTATTCTGGAACCGAACGATCGTCTGCCGGGGTTCCGCAACCGTTACTTGATCTGGCGCTACGATCTTCAAACCGGTTTATACGAGCAGTTGACATACGGGCATAACAATACCTTTATCAATGATGTCAGTGCCGACAGCCGTTACCTGCTGTTCAGTACCAATGAGCAGGATTACACTTCACTGCCTCACTCCAGCAATTCCATGTATAAGTTGGATTTGCAGAGCATGGCGGTCGACACCTTATGGGAAAGGGCCAAGTACATCAATGGGGCTATCTTCTCACCGGATGGCAAGCAGTTGATGGTATTCGGTTCTGGCAATGCCTTCGACAATATCGGCCTGAACATCAAAGAGGGACAGATATCCAACACTTACGACGGACAGCTTTTCCTGTACGATCCGGCAACGCGGAAAGCGAAAGCACTTACCAAAGACTTCAATCCGAACGTCACTAGTGCACAATGGAGTAAATTTGACGGACAGATCTATATGTTGACGGAAGACCAGGATTACCAGCGTGTCTATACCTGCAATCCGGCCAACGGGAAAATCCGCCGCCTCGACCTGCCGGAAGACGTCATTTACAATTACTCGCTAGCCGAAGCCGCTCCGGTCATGTATTACTACGGACAGAGCGTATCCAACGCCAACCGCCTGTACAGCTACAACACCAAGAGTAAGAAGACACAACTGATCTACGACTTGTCGGCTGACAAACTGAAAGACATCCAATTCGGAGAAGTGCACGACTGGAATTTCACCTCTACTGACGGGACCATCATTCAAGGGCGCTATTATCTCCCGCCCAACTTCGACGCATCCCGGAAATATCCGATGATCGTCTATTATTATGGCGGAACCTCTCCCACTAACCGTGCGTTGGAATTCAGCTACTCCATGCACATGTATGCAGCCCTCGGCTATGTGGTCTACACTCTGAACCCAAGCGGCACGACCGGCTTCGGACAAGAGTTCGCCGCCCGTCACGTAAACGCCTGGGGAGACAAGACCGCCGATGAAATCATCCAGGGAACAGAACAGTTCTGCAAAGAACATTCGTTCGTCAACCCTAAGAAAATCGGTTGTGCCGGTGCCAGCTATGGCGGTTTCATGACACAATACCTGCAAACAAAGACCGACCTGTTTGCAGCCGCTGTCAGTCATGCGGGCATCAGTGCCTTGAGTAGCTATTGGGGTGAAGGTTACTGGGGATATGGATATTGCTCGGTTGCCAATACAGGCACTTATCCGTGGAATAATCCGGAGTTCTATACCAAACATAGTCCGTTATTCAATGCCGACAAGATAAAAACACCTCTCCTCTTGCTTCACGGAAATGCAGACACGAACGTGCCCGTCGGGGAAAGCATCCAGATGTTCCTGGCTTTGAAACTACTTGGAAAAACAGTCGAGTTCGTACAGGTAGACGGAGAGGGTCACGGCGTTGCGGATTATAAGAAACGTCTCGAATGGCAGAACACCATCTTTGCCTGGTTCGCCAAATACCTGAAAGACGAACCGCAATGGTGGGATGCGCTTTATCCGGAAAGGCATTTATAAAAAAGAATGAGATGAAGCAAGTTATCGATTTAGACAATTGGAACAGAAAAGAGCATTTCGCTTTCTTTTCTGCATTCGACGACCCTTTTTTCGGGGTTACAACTCTTGTGGATTTTACTGATGTCTACAGACAAAGTAAAGAACAGAATGTTTCTTTTTTCCTTTATTCCCTTCATTTCTTACTGAAGTGTGTAAACGAAACCGATGCATTCAAATTACGAATAGAAAAAGACTCGGTAGTCCGTTATGATACGATCCATATCTCTCCGACTATTGGGCGTGAAGACGGGACTTTCGGTTTCGGCTTTTTTGAATACGATCCGGATATCGATCTGTTTATCCAAAAAGCAACACAGGAAATAGAAAGGGTTAAGAACGGAACTGGATTGTCTTTTTCCAAAAATACAAGTAGACAAGATGTTATTCGCTATTCGGCATTACCTTGGTTCGCTTTTTCCGAAATGAAGCATGCCACATCTTTTAAGAACGGAGATTCCGTTCCGCGTATTTCTACAGGGAAATTGATGCAGGAGAATAGCAAATACTTGTTGCCCATTTCGGTCTGTGCACATCATGGACTTATGGACGGACGAAACGTTGCTGAACTTATCCGGAAATTATCGGATAATCAAACTGCACTGTAATCAATAAAAAAGAGTATGCCAAAGGAGGAATGGAAAATCCTTTCGGCATACTCTTTTAATAAATATCTATAACCTGATAACCTAAATCTTTTTACCTATCCCTTCATTTAATATTCGGATTCAATGCGTGCCACTCGGAGATCGGAGGCAAAACACCCATTGCGATCACTTCGTCGCGCAATGCGCAAAGATGTTCGTAGCTCTTTTCCAAAGCAGCTTCTTCTTCCGGAGTTCCTTTTACTTCTTTCAATGCTACGCCGTCTTTTGTAATGGAAGTTTCCCACGCCATCATGATATGGTCGAACTTGCCATTGGAGATATAAGCGCCGGCAGGCCAGCGGAACGGTTTACCGCCCATAGCGGCAGCAATCATCTCGATGGAAACATAAGACGGGCTTTGGAAAGAAGAACGGCCGCGCAAAGCAATGATATTGGCGCCACCTTTCGTCACCTTCGTCTGGATTTCAGCCCACTGGTCTTTAGTCAAGGCATCCGTGCCGATCATGCCAGCCAACGATTTGCCTTCCACTTTCGCAGTAGAAGCGTAAACAGCCATTTGTTCGCCATGGCCGCCGTATGTACGGCAGTTCTCTACAACATCCATAGATACGCCGAAATGTTTAGCCAGTTCGCTACGCAGGCGGGTAGAGTCCAAAGCAGCCAAAGTCGTCACCTGCGAAGGTTTCAAACCTGAATACAACAGTGTGATCAAACCGGTGATATCGGCCGGATTGAAAATAACTACGATATGCTTGACATCCGGACAATAAGCCTTTACGTTCTTACCGAATTCTTCGGCGATAGCGGCATTTCCTTTCAGCAAGTCTTCACGGGTCATTCCTGCCTTACGGGCAGCCCCACCGGAGTTTACGATATATTTAGCACCAGTCAACGCTTCTTTGATATCGGAAGTAAAAGTGATATTAACACCTTCGAAACCGCAATGGAACAACTCTTCAGCCACCCCTTCCAAACCAGGAGCGTACGGGTCATACAAACAAATATTAGAAGTAAGTCCCATCATGATGGCTGTCTGAGCCATATTCGAACCAATCATACCTGCTGCCCCTACGATCGTGAGCTTTTCGTCTGTCAATGTTTTCATATTGTATTGTTTTTTAATGATATGTTTTCTATTAAAACATTTCCGGCTACTATAAAGTTCGCTTGCAAACTTTATTTTTCCTTTTATTTGCAAAGGTAAAAGATTTCCATACCCCTTGTACATCATTAATTCCTATCACCCATAAGCAAAAGTTATAACTTGAGCCCGTCATGACAGACAGAATATAATTTGTATCTTTGCAGTCATGAGAACATTCAGACCGGAGGCATGGCTGCCTACAACAAAGAAAGAAGTTGAAGCCCGCGAATGGGACTATATAGATGTGATACTTTTCAGCGGTGACGCATATGTGGACCATCCTTCATTCGGAGCCGCCGTCATCGGGCGGACACTCGAAGCGATGGGACTGCGTGTAGCAATCGTTCCGCAACCGGACTGGCGTGGAGACTACCGGGATTTCAAGAAGTTAGGAGCCCCTCGCCTGTTCTTCGGAGTTTCTGCCGGAGCGATGGATTCGATGATCAATCACTATACGGCCAACAAACGCCTACGCAGTGACGACGCTTATACTCCGGACCGTCGTGCCGGCATGCGCCCGGATTATCCCAGCATCGTTTACACGAAGATACTGAAAGAAATCTACCCGGATGTTCCCGTCGTATTAGGAGGTATAGAGGCTTCCCTGCGCCGAGTCACGCATTACGATTACTGGCAGGATAAGCTGCTCCCCGGAATCTTGAAAGACAGCCCGGCGGATTTACTGATATACGGCATGGGAGAACTTCCCCTGAAAGAACTGGTCAGTCGGTTACAAGCCGGAACTCCCTTCCATGAGATTAAAGATATACGGCAAACGGCTTATTTGGCGGATACGGTAGAACCGCTACCAGAAGATATCAACCTCTTTTCCCATGAAGAATGCCTACACGACAAGCTGAAACAGGCCAAGAACTTCAAACATATAGAGGAAGAATCCAACAAGCAGCAGGCTTCCCGCATCCTGCAAAAGGTAGGCAAACAGACGATAGTCGTCAATCCTCCTTTCCCGCCTATGACGGAAGAAGAGATAGATGCGTCGTTCGACCTGCCCTACACCCGCCTGCCCCATCCTAAATACAAAGGGAAGACGATACCGGCTTTCGAGATGATCAAGTTCTCGGTAAACATCCACCGGGGATGTTTTGGGGGCTGTGCTTTCTGTACGATCTCGGCGCATCAGGGAAAGTTTATCGCCTCACGAAGTAAAGAGTCCATATTGAAAGAAGTTAAGGAGATCACCCAAATGCCGGACTTCAAAGGATATCTGAGCGACCTGGGCGGCCCTTCGGCCAATATGTACCGGATGAAAGGGAAGAATCCGGATATCTGCGCCCAGTGCAAGAAACCTTCTTGCATCTCCCCTGTCATCTGCAAAAACCTGAATGCAGATCATACGCCGTTGTTAGATATATACAAAGAAGTGGACAGCATACCGGAAATCAAACGTTCGTTTATCGGTAGCGGCATTCGCTATGACCTGCTCTTGCACCGGTATGCGGATGACAATCTGAACAAGGCAGCCCATACCTATATGGAGGAACTGATAGCTCGCCATGTCTCCGGCCGTCTCAAAGTCGCACCCGAACATACGGAAGACAATGTCCTGAAGATGATGCGCAAACCTTCATTCGAGCTTTTCGGGCAATTCAAAAAGATATTCGACCGTGTAAACAAACAACACGGATTGAACCAGCAATTAATCCCTTATTTCATATCCAGCCATCCCGGTTGTACCGAGGCGGATATGGCAAACTTGGCTATCCAGACTAAGAAGCTGCATTTCCAACTCGAACAGGTACAGGATTTTACACCTACCCCCATGACACTGGCAACGGAGATGTACTACACAGGGTATCATCCCTATACATTGGAAAAGGTATATACGGCTCATACGAAAGAACAAAAACTGGCACAACGTCAGTTCTTTTTCTGGTATAAACCGGAGTTCCGCCGCCAAATCACACAAGCATTGCAGAAGATAGGAAAGAAAGACTTGATCGGAAAGCTATTCGGAAAGTAATTTCACTTCTTTGAGCGAAGAGGAACAAAAAAATTGCGTGACCGATACAAGTTCACGAAATACATTTAACAAAAGGAAGGTGTGTCGTAATACCCGATGCGCCTTCTTTTTTTTCGTTGACTATAAAAATCGGCTCATTTTTTTAAGCTGCG
>PPYF01024630.1_pt1 | contig 48394 bp, 42 predicted proteins | sample 1559871 | NCBI WGS metagenome assembly PPYF01 (sample SAMN08240021, study PRJNA423297) | Human gut metagenome, whole genome shotgun sequencing project.
GAAAAGTAATCAGGCAGAATAAGGAATGAATATGTTGCCAGAGGCAGCTACATGCTCACACATACTGATGATGCCTCAAAAATCATGGTGCCGGATGGAGCACAGAACGTTACTGTATACGATCCGGCAGCGGGTTCAGGAACTCTTGTTCTTGCTTTGGCACACGAAATCGGTGAGGAGAACTGCACCATATATACGCAGGATATTTCTCAAAAGTCAAATGAGTTCTTGCGACTGAATTTAATTTTGAATAATTTGGTGCATTCACTGGGAAATGTGATCCATGGAAATACAATAGTACAACCTGAACACTTAAATAAAAATAAAGACGGTTTAATGAAATTTGACTACATTGTAAGTAATCCTCCTTTTAATGTAGATTTTTCAGATGATAGAGATACCCTTACCGGAGAAAATTATAAAGAGAGATTTTGGGCTGGGGTACCTAAAAAAGATAAAGATAAGATGGCGATATATTTAATGTTTATCCAGCATATTCTTTTTTCTTTAAAAGAAGACGGAAAGGCAGCGATTGTAGTACCAACAATTTTCTTGACAGCAGGTTCTGGAATACCAAAAGCATTAAGGGAATTTATGGTTAAGCAAAAAATAATAAAGGGTGCAATCTCTATGCCACCTAACATTTTTGCCAATACTGGAACACAAGTATCTATTATCTTTATTGATAAGAGCATAAAGACAGATTATGCTCTGTTTGTTGATGCATCTAATTTCGGTGAAAAGATCAAAGTAGATGGAAAGAATCAGAAGACTGTTCTAAACGACGGAGAAATAGATAAAATAATATCAACATTTTCAGATTGCTTAGAGGAGGATAATTTTTCAATACGGGTTCCCTTAAGTACTATAGAACAGAAGAAATATTCATTTAGTGCCGGTCAATACTTCAAGGTTGAAGTTGAACACATTGATATATCAGAGGATGAATTTGAAAAAATGATTCAAAAAGCAGAATCGGATATAAAACAATATCAATTTGAGAGCGTCGAATTAAATAATAAGCTCATTGAACAACTGAGGAGGTTGAGATATGAGTAAGTTAGGCAATTATATAGAGATAAAACATGGGTGGGCGTTTAAAGGAGAGTATTTTTCATCGGAAGGCGAAAAAAGCATTTTGACTCCAGGAAATTTTTATGAAGAAGGTGGGTTTCGAGAAAATCCTGGAAAAGAAAGATATTATTTAGGAGATTATCCCGAAGAATACCTTTGTAGTAAGGGAGACCTTATTGTTGCAATGACTGAACAAGCGGCAGGGCTGCTTGGAAGTACTGCAATAGTTCCTGAAGACAACAAATACTTACATAATCAGCGAATTGGTCTGATTTCTTTTGATGAAAAATTGATAGATAAGTATTTTTTATATTATTTATTTATGACAAAGTCAGTCAGAAAGCAGATTAGGGGAAGTTCATCTGGTACCAAGGTAAAACATACATCTCCCGAAAAAATATATGATGTTGATGTTTCTATACCCGAAATATCTGTGCAGAAACAGATAGGAGCTTTGTTATGGATGATAGATTCTCAAATTCAGAATAATAATCGTATGATTAATAAGCTGTACGATTTAATAAATGTGATATATGACTACAAATATCTTCGATTTAGAGGAGAAAATGATTTTACATTGCCCGAAGGCTGGAAGCGTTACAAGATTTCTGATTTGCTTGATGTAATTACTGGAAAAGAGGATGCGAATTTCGCAACTTCTGATGGTAAATATAAATTCTTTACCTGTTCTCAGGATACATTAAGGTGTGATAAACCAGCATTTAAGGGAAAAGCTGTTTTGATTTCAGGTAATGGAGATTTTAACGTAAAACATTTTTCGGGTGAGTTTAATGCTTATCAAAGAACATATGTCTTAATCCCGGAGGATGAACGATATTTTGCTGCTGTGTATATGTCCGCAAAATATAGAATTAAAGCATTTAAAACAGGGTCTAATGGCTCAATAGTGAAATTTATCACTAAAGAGGATGTGGAAAATTTGGAAATAAATGTTCCAGCCGATATTGGTGAATTAGATGAATTAAATCTTGTCTTAGATAAGATTCAATTAATTGAACAGAATAGTGAAGAATTAAAGAGTTTAAAGAATACACTATTGCCCTTGCTTATGAATGGACAAGTGCTTTTTAATTGAGGAATGAGAATGGGTAAAGAATTATTTGACAACATTCCGAGCAAGGTTGGTGACTTGCTTAATGATGTAAAGAATGGAAAGGTTGGTCTTCCTGATTTACAGAGACCGTTTGTCTGGAAAGATAGCAAGGCACGAGACCTTTTGGATTCTATGCTTAAGGGCTATCCGATAGGGTACATTATGCTTTGGCAGCCTCCTGACGGGTACGAGACCGTAAATCACATCGGGACGAACGACAAGACCTATATCCAGCCAGACTATCTGGTGATTGACGGTCAGCAGCGTTTGACGGCTTTACTGGCGGCTATATCCGGAATCAAGGTCAAGGACAAAAACTACTCTGAGCATCAGATTCGGATATCCTTCAATCCAATCACACGCGAGTTTGCTGTCTGGACAGAGGCTTATGAACGAAATTCAGAATGGATCAGCGAAATCAGTGCTGTATTTGAGGCAGATGCTAATCATGATGTCCCGAAGTTCCGCAGACAGTTCATCAAGGATTGCAATGCCGGTAGGGAAAGAAACGGAAAAGCACCTTTGACAGACGAAGAAGAGGAAGCTATCGAAACAAATCTGAATGACCTGCTTAATCTGTCAATTTATACCTTGCCGACACTCCGCATTAATGCTAAGGCAACTGAAGAGGATGTGGCAGAGGTATTTGTGCGAGTAAACTCCGGCGGTCAGAAGCTAACCGAGAAGAACTTCATAGAGACGCTTCTCGCTGTATATGACAATGATGTCCACGACAAGATTGATAAGTTCTGCGCGGAGTCTCGTATACCGAAGGATGGCACATCGTATAACTTTATCCTGAAGGCTGATCCATCGCACCTCATCCGTATGGCTGTTGCAGTTGGTTTCCGTCGTGCTCGCCTGCGCTATGCATACATGCTCATGCGAGGCAAAAACCTCGAAACAGGCATCGTGACAAAGGAAGAGATGGATGCGAATCTTACCAAGTTCAAGAATGCGCTGGATGAGGTAACAAACCTGAATAACTGGCACGCCTTCATGGGATTGTTCGCCGATGCTGGATATGTCAATGGAAGCATCGTTGCATCCACGAACGCGGTCGTGTTCTGCTATGTCCTTTATCTGATAGGAAAATATGATTATAAGGTTCAGCCGATTGCGCTGCAGAAGGTCATCAAGAAGTGGATTTTCATGTCGACGATAACGTACTTCTATACCGGCTCCACAGAGTCCGAGGTTGAGAAGCAGTTCGCTGATCTGAGAAATGTACATACTGCCGACGAGTTTGTCGCGTATCTGGATGGCGTGATTTCCACCAGATTCTCAGATGACTACTTCAATCTCACGCTGCCTGCTGACCTCATGAGTGCAGCTGCGACTTCACCGGCATGGTTCGGATATATTGCCGCTCTCAATGTTTTAGGTACGCCTATGCTGTTTAGCACGACAACATTGGCGGCAAAGCTCCTGCCGGGAGCAAGCGGTGATAAGAAGGCCATAGATAAGCACCATATTTTCCCGAAAAATTATCTGACCGGGATAGGATATACAAGCGACCGTGACCGAAACCAGATCGCCAATTTTACCTATCTGGACTATAACACGAACATCGATATTTCCGATGATTCGCCAGCGGAATATGTGGACAGGTATCGTCAGAAGCTCGGCGAGGATGGGTATAAGAAGACCTGTGCAGAGAATGCTCTTCCAGTCGATTTCGAGAAAATGTCGTATCCGGATTTTCTCGAACAGCGCAGAAAGCTGATGGCTGGTATCGTAAAGAAGGCATATCAAAAGCTGTGTGAATAAAGAGGTGTGTTTTTATGATTTCAGATGAATTAAAAAAAAGCATAGAAAAGCTAAATGAACAAGGGAAGATGCGTTTCCTTGAAGGCGCTACAGAAGAACAGATTACTCAGTTCGAGAAAGAACATGAAATTGCACTCCCTGAAAAATACAAAGAATGGTTGCAGCACTCTGATGGCGGTGAATTATTTCTGCCAGCTGGTGTTCAGTTTTACGGGGTAGCGCATAAGCCGGTTATTGATGTAGACGAAAATGACAGACCGGACGACAATTACATTGTCATCGGTGCCTTGGCTTCTGGTGATCCAGTATTATGTGAGAAGTCTGGAGAAAAAATCTCAGTATATGATCATGAAGCTGGCGGCATAGATGACGAACTGGTGTATGAGGATTTTCTCGCCTTTTTGAATGACCTTTACGACTTGCTTGGTATAGGAGAGTGATCCTATGTCAAAAACGAGTTTAAAGGAAAGAAATAAGGCAATAAGGCTTGCTTGGGAAAGAGAACAAGAATTAGTCTCTGAAGGCAAAGGAACAAGGGATTGGTCTCAGGAACAGCAGAAGGATATTCTTGATCCGGAAAAAGGAAAAGCCTACGACGAAAATGGTCGTGCTTTTGAAGGCCAGCATATGAAGAGCGCTGCGGAGTATCCGGAGTATCAGGGCGATCCGAATAATATACAGTTTCTTACAAGAGAGGAACATCTGGAGGCGCATAAAGGTAGCTGGCAGAATCCGACCAATTGGTATTTTGATCCAACCACAAAAGAGTATACAGACTTTGGAGACAATGCGGCTACTCCTTGTAAGATTATAGACCTTAGTGATTCTGTTGTTATTATTAAAGCTGAGGAGATAAAAGAATCTGTTGAACAGGAACAGAATGCGAGGAATGAACATGCTGATATAGGGACACATGCTGACCAGAAATCTACGGATAATGCACCGCCCAAAAGTAAAGTACAATCGGAATCATCGACAGCTAACGATAGATCCGAAAATCCAAAAACTGCGAGAGCAGGAAAAACTACTGTAAAATCAACAAGTGTACCAATATCTCCGGATGCCATGAAGACACCTAAAGAGGAGAATGGTTTTGTTAAAGGGCTTAAAAATGTAGGGAGATTTATAGTTGAACATCCATTAGAAACTATTGAAATTGCTGGCGTAGTGATCGGAGGGACACTTGAGATTGTGTCAGCTGTTAGCGGAAGTCATAGTAAAAGTGGAGGGACAAGTACCTCTAGCTCTAAGAGTGGAGCTACGCCAACAGAGAAAACAGACATTGCAGCTAAGGTTGCTGATATAGTAGAAAAGGCAACAAGAGCTGAGAATGATGTTTCTGGGCATAAACAACGTTATCATACGAAGAATGGAGTGATATGGAAGGATAAAGCTCCGTATCATAGAGGTAGGAAAAAGAACTGAAGAATATAAACGTTTACCGGTAGTGTTCTGGCAGACCGGTGTTTACTGATGGTTGACATAAGTAAGTATTTTTACAAGAAAGGACTATTTTTATGAATCTGGAAGATATTCGGCGCATGGCTCATAATATAATAGAATCAGGTCATGTGGAAAATGATTTCATCGAGTATAAGAAGTCAGATAACTTCAAAGATAAGATTCTTAAGACTGTTTGTGCATTTGCAAACAATTATATGAATCGAGAGATTGGTCTCCTTTTTATTGGTGTTGAAGAGATGGATAATAAAGAGACCGGAGAGAAAGCTGTTCCTAAAAGACCGATATCCGGTATAGACCAGTCAATGATTGAGACAACGGAAAATAGTTTAAAACAGCTTATATCTCATGTTCATCCAAAGCCGGTTTATCAATTTATTGATGATGAGATAGATGGTAGAAATTATTTGGTAATAGCTGTGGAGCCTGGGACTGCCGGACCGTATGAAACAAGTAATAAAGCTGAAAAGGACAAAAAGATTAAACTTAAAGCCGGAAGATATATACGTATCAGAAGAGATTCAAGACTTCCTAATAAAAGGGAAGAATTCGAATTATTGAGAAAATTTGCCGATTACAGATTTACATCCGAGCTAAATGAAACTGCTACACTTGATGATCTTAATTATGAGTATATGAAAGAGTATTTGGTAAGAACTCATGCTAAGGAAAGTGTTCGCAAGCAATCCAAACTTGACATGGCAAAAGGCATGGGGCTTATAACGGAAAGTGAATATGGAGGTTATCGTGCTAAGAACTTTGCAGTCCTTATGTTTGCAGATAGACCTCAGGATTTTATTCCATATGCAAGAGTTGAGGTGATTCGTGAAGCGAAGACTACGCACAAAATGGAGTCTAAGGTGTTTGATGGTCCCATATGGATTCAGGCTCAGCAGGTAAGAAATTATTTCAGAGATGAGATAATGGCATCGTATACGATTAGGGCTGCAGGACAGAATGGTCATAGAATAATATACAATTGGCCAGAGGATATGTTTAACGAGATTTCAACTAACTGCATTCTTCATAAGGCGTATGATTCTAAAAATTATGTTGGTATATATGTTTATGGGGACAGGATAACATTTGTTAATCATAATCGGCCTTTGCCACCTGTCACTATAGAAGATATGAATCGGCAGGTTAGATTCGATGATAGGGAATATCTTAATCCGGAAATTAAGAATATGTTTTTTGCTCTTGATTTGATAGAATCCTATGGTTCCGGGATAAGGACAGCTAAAGAAGCTATGGAAACAAACGGTTCTCCTGATTTATTGTTTGAGCCTGATAATGATACTGATGATTATACTATGGTGACTGCCCTTATTAATCCTGAGTTCGCTCAGATTCTTTCTGAAGATGAGACAAAGAATGATGGAAAAAATAGTAGTATTTATAGCAACAAAAATAAAACGTCAAATAAAACATCAAATAAAACGTCATATGAAGTTTTATTTGAAGGATTAAGTGATGATGAGAGAACTTTAATTTCTGTCATTAGGGAGTATCCCGATGCTATCCAAGCTTTATATGCAAAAGAGTCCGGATTTTCTTTGTCAAAGGTTCAGCGAATGATGAAAAAACTACAGGAAGAAATGGTTATCCGACGTAGAGGCGCAAAGAAGAATGGAGCATGGGAGATAATTGGTAGTGATAGACAAGAATAGTCATATAGGGTATATATTCTTTGGATAACTTTATTCACATATAAAGAGGGGGTGTCCTAAGGGGTGTCCCAACTAGGCTGACACCGAAACACCTCCATTTCTCGTGGTTTTAATGCGAAAGTAATGTTCAAGTCCCATCTTCCGCACTAAGATGTGAGAAAGCCTTGAGAAATCAAGGCTTTTTTGTTATATAAAATATGGTATAATGAAGCATGCTGATGCATGCGCAGGTCATCAGGCTCCGCCTGGTGACAATGTATAACGAAGCATGCTGATGCACACAGCAAAAAGGATAACTATATAAATATGAATATTCAAAAACAGTTTATAAAATATGTTTCCCAGAATATCTGTGGAATGTTGGGGATTTCCTGCTATATTATCGTGGATACATTCTTTATCTCGCAGGCAGCGGGAACGGACGGGATTACCGTATTGAATCTGGTACTGCCGGTATATAACCTGATTTTTGCCATAGGATCGATGATTGGGGTAGGATCGGCAACCCGGTATACGATATTAAAAGCACAGGAAGATGACAGTGCAAAGAAATATTTTGCAAATGCGATTTTGTGTATCCTCATAATCAGCATTCCATTTGTCCTGTCTGGCATTTTTTCTCCGGATACGGTGATGCATATTATGGGAGCCGATGCCGGGATTACGCAGCTGGGCCGCACATATACGAGGATTTTCTTATTATTTACACCGTTTTTTATGATGAATTATGTATTTTCTGCGTTTGTCCGCAACGACAATGCTCCGACCCTCGCCATGATTGGAACGATGATGGGAAGTTTTTCCAATGTTGTCCTTGACTATGTGTTTATGTTTCCAATGGGGATGGGACTGGCAGGAGCAGCACTTGCCACAGCAGCCTCTCCGATCGTCAGCATATTAATCTGCAGTATTCATTTTTTTCAGAAGAAAAATACGGTACAGTTTGCAAAGACCAGACCATCGGTACGGATGCTTACAGCATCCTGCCAGCTGGGGGTGCCGGCATTTGTGGGAGAATTTTCTTCCGGAGTGACAACAACGCTTTTTAATTACCTGATTTTAGGGCTTGCCGGAAATGTAGGAGTGGCTGCCTATGGCGTGATTGCCAACTTTGCACTCATATTTACCTGTATTTTTAACGGGATTTCCCAGGGAGCCCAGCCACTGGTCAGCCGTTATTACGGAGAAGGGAATGAACGTGCGGTTAAAAAGATTCTGCATCTGGGACTGGCTACGGGCGTTGTTTTCAGTCTTTTGATTATTTCGCTTGTCTGGGGATTTACAGACCCGATGGTAGCCTTGTTTAACAGTGAACATTCGGTAAAGATGGCAGAATATGCATTTACAGGAATGCGGCTTTATGTGATCGGATTTTTGTTTGCCGGTTTCAATATTATCGGAACCGGATATCTGAGTGCATCGGAGCATGCAAAAGAGGCATTTACGGCCTCGGTTTGCAGAGGATTTGTAGCTATCGCGGTGTGTTCCGTGATATTATCACGTATGTTTGGAATCCGTGGTGTCTGGCTGTCATTTATGGCTGCGGAAGCACTGACGGCAGGAATTACGGCAAGGGCGCTTCTTAAGGATCACAAAAAGGAGGCTATGGCATGAAGTATGATAAGAAAGAACCTGAAACGATGGATGCAGATCCGATGCGTCTTTTGGTTTCCGCCATACTGGCATTTACGGTGATGCTTTTTATCAATGGGTTTGTCGGAAGTATGGGTGGATTTCCTGCGTTTGTTGCATTTACGCTGGTATTTTTCCGGATACGGACCCGTGCGGGAATGGAAAACGGAGGGATGCAGCAGGAATTGTCAGATCGTCAGATCACAGGACGGCTGTTGTGGAAATATGCTGCTGGTTATCTGGTTTTATGGGGAATTTTAAGAATTGCGTTTCTGATCTCCCGGGTCACCGGCTGGGGAAATATCAATGGAGCTTCCGCAGTGGAATATGTACGGCAGATGTGGAACACATCGCTTTTGGAAAAATGGGCATATTTTTTTGCGGGGATGATCATGTTTGCGTTTGTGCTTTCACTGTTTCCGCTTGCTGTAATCCGGGAAAAGGTGCGGTGGATTCGCTATGCACTGGTTGATGGTGCGGTGTTTGCACTGGTATGTCTTGGAATGAACGGCGTCTGTCGTTTGAAATTTGAACAGAAATCATCAGGCAGAGCAACATGTCTGATCGATCATCTGCTGCTTTGCGGCCGGATGCGGACCTGGCAGGAAATCACCTGTCTGTTGGCAATGGTTGTTTTTATTCTTGTCATCGGTGCATTTGTATTTAGCTATGCATCCAGACAGTATGCGGTTAAAAATATAGATGGAATACCGGCATCCGCCGGGGAAGAAGAATCGCGCAGACACCGGATGATCAGAAAGATTGTGACGGTTGGCTGCAGTATTGCGGCTGCTGCAATTGTTGTCGTGATAGTACTTCTGATGCCAAAAGATACCGCAGGGGATTATACGAAGGTTGCGGAATTTCTGACTAAGGATACGCGGATGGGACCGATGGAATATGGAGATGTGGTTTATGTACCGGTAAATGAGGAAACGGATCTGGAGAAAAACGGAATTGCCCAGGGCTATCTGGCAGAGCGTGGAGAGCGCTGCGACAGTCGGTTTTATCAGCTTGCGATTGCAAATCTTCTGTATACCGATCCGACCGGAAAAACAAATCTCGTACAGACAGCCGGAACCGATGGAGGAACATATGCACCGGTGGCATCGGTGGAAACAGATAAGACATGGGAAACGGATGATATGTTTCTTCTCTGGGATGAAGATTGGGCTTTAGAATCGGCATATTCGCACGAGCCGACAGGCTATGTGGCATGTCCGGCTGATCTGATACGGGGACTCAGGATGCAGTTTCCGGATGTGACTTACCGCACAGCGGATTTTTCGGATTATGATGCCTATTTTACACTTCGGGGATATCAGAACATGGAGCAGGCGCTGGAGGAAGATCCCGTGGATGGAGACTGGGTCGGATGTATTCTGGTGAAAGATAACAAATTTTATTTTGGAAGCTACGAAAATCAGATTACGGGTATCTGTCTGCAACAGCTGCGGAAAGTACTCGGAGGAAATGCAAAATAAAAAAGGAAATCAGGAATTCACGCAGAATATATAATATGTAGAGTTGTTTGAAATATTGTAAGGATTTTGGCGGTTTGTGCCGCAGAAATGAGCAGAATATGACAATTCGGGAAAGAATAGAACAGATAGAAGCAGATACTTTAAGTCCGTACGCCTGTCTGTCCATAAACGCAAAGGGCAGAGACAGGGAGGAACCGCAGTGTGATATTCGTCCGGTCTTTCAGAGGGATCGTGACCGTATCCTGCACAGTAAGTCTTTCCGGAGACTGAAAAGTAAGACGCAGGTTTTTCTCACACCGATGGGAGATCATTACCGGACGCGGCTGACACATACGCTTGAAGTATCGCAGAATGCGAGAACCATTGCGAAGGCGCTCCGGCTGAATGAAGATCTGGTTGAGGCGATAGCACTGGGGCATGATCTGGGGCATACACCGTTTGGACATGCAGGAGAATTTCTGCTGAATCAGGTGTATGAAGGCGGGTTCCGCCACAACGAACAGAGCGTACGTATTGTAGAAAAACTGGAAAAAGACGGAGAAGGACTGAATCTGACCTGGGAGGTCCGGGATGGAATTTTAAACCATCAGACACGGACGATTCCGCACACGCTGGAAGGAAAGATTGTGCGCCTGTCCGATAAGATTGCATATGTCAATTCCGATATTGACGATGCGATCCGTGCAATGATTCTGGATGAGGAAGATATTCCCGTGGAACTGCGTCGTACGCTGGGATTTACCACGAGAGAGCGCCTGGATCACCTGATCCACGATATCATCAGCAACAGTATGGGAAGAGACGATATCATTATGTCGGATGAGACCGCGGAGGCGCTGCGGGATCTGCGCTTGTTCATGTTTGAACATGTATACCGGAATCCGGTCGCAAAAGGCGAGGAAGTAAAAGCTAAGGCCATGCTGGAACAGATGTATTATTTTTATATGGACCATATCGAGCAGCTGCCGGCAAAGTTATTAAAAATGCTGGATGAGGGTGAAGACAAAGGGCGCATCGTCTGTGACTATATTTCCGGTATGACAGATAAGTATGCGATTACCAAATTTAAAGAAAATTTTATGCCGCAGGCATGGAAAGTGGATGGATATTGATGACTAGAGAAAGGAGGGGATTTCCACGCCGTATTTTTCAGATGATCTGATTGAGGAGGTACGTTCCCGCAATGACATTGTGGATGTGATCGGCGGGTATGTGCGTCTGCAGAAAAAAGGAAGTACATATTTTGGGTTATGCCCCTTTCATAATGAGAAGACGGGATCATTTTCCGTTTCTCCGAATAAACAGATGTATTACTGCTTTGGATGTGGAGCGGGAGGCAATGTTTTTACATTTCTGATGCAGTATGAGAATTATACTTTTACCGAAGCGATGCAGGTACTTGCCGATCGTGCGGGAATTGAACTTCCCAAGCAGGAGATGACAGGTGCACAGAAACGTGAGGCGGACAAGCGCACGAAGCTGCTGGAGATTAACAAAGAAGCCGCAAAGTATTTTTATAAACTTCTGCGCAGCCCGAGAGGGGAAAAAGCATATGCGTATTTCCGTAAGCGGGAGCTGTCGGATGAAACGATGCGCAAATTTGGCCTGGGCTATTCGGATCAGTACAGCGATGATCTCTATCGCTATTTAAGACATATGGGATATGACGATGCGCTGCTGAAAGAGTCGGGGCTTGTCTCCATCGATGAGGTGCGCGGAGGCCATGACAAATTCTGGAATCGTGCCATGTTTCCGATCATGGATGTACATAACCGGGTGATCGGATTTGGAGGGCGTGTCATGGGCGAAGGGGAACCGAAGTATCTGAATTCGCCGGAGACGAAGATTTTTGACAAGAGCCGGAATCTGTATGGATTAAATATTGCAAGGACAACCAGAAAACCGCAGCTGCTTTTATGTGAGGGATATATGGACGTCATTGCACTGCACCAGGCAGGCTTTGACAATGCGGTGGCCTCTCTTGGCACATCGCTTACCAGTGGACATGCCAGTCTGCTGAAACGCTACACCAAAGAAGTGTATATGACATATGACAGTGATGGGGCTGGGGTAAAGGCGGCACTCCGTGCAATTCCGATTTTAAAAGAAGTTGGAATTATCACGAAAGTCATAAACATGCAGCCGTACAAAGATCCGGATGAATTTATCAAAGCACTTGGGGCCGAAGAATATCAGAAGCGGATTGATCAGGCGGAAAACAGTTTTCTGTTTGAAATCCGTATGCTGGAGCAGAATTATGATATGAATGATCCGGAGTCCAAGACGGCATTTTATAATGAGACGGCGCGGCGGCTTTTAGCCTTTCCGGAGGAGCTTGAGCGCAACAATTATATCCAGGCGGTCGCTGATAAGTACAGGATTGGCTTTGAGGATCTGCGGAAGCTTGTGAATAATCTGGCAATGGCAGGGAGCGGGATTACAAAGGCGGCTCCGTTAAAGAGCGGTATCCATGAAAAAAAGAAAGAAGATGGCATGAAACAGTCACAGAAGCTGCTTCTGACCTGGCTGATCGAGGATACGCGGCTTTTTGACAGCATCAAAGGATGGATCACGGAGGAAGATTTCACGGAACCGCTGTATCGCAAAGCGGCACAGGAGCTGTTCACCCAGTATGGGGAGAGCGGACAGGTGAATCCGGCAAAGATTATCAGCCGGTTTCAGGAGGAGGAAGAACAAAAAGAAATTGCGGGGCTTTTTAATGCAAAAATTCATGAAGTAGAGACAAAACAGGACAAAGAAAAAGCATTAAAGGAAACAATTGAGAGAATCAAGGAAAACAGTATTGATGTTCGAAGCCGGCAGTCAGATCCGAATGATCTGACGGTCGTTATGCAGCTGATCAATGAACAGAAGGAATTGGAGAAGCTGAAGAAAACGCATATTTCTATTGATTAGGGACAAAATAGAAAGTAACCTGAGAGGACGAAACGACATGGCAAAGAAAAAAGAAGAGAATGCAGCAGTGGAAACGGAAGAAACAAAGGCAAAGTTCAGAGAAAAACTGAAAAGTCTGCTGGAACTGGGAAAAAAGAAACGGAATATTCTGGAGTATCAGGAGATCAGCGATTTTTTCAGGGATATGAATCTTGACGAAGAAAAGATGGAGAAGGTTCTGGATTTCCTGGAAGCAAATAAAGTAGATGTCCTCAGGATCAGTGACGGGGATGATGAGGATGATGATATCATTCTGGATGACGAAGACGAGGTAGAAGTAGAAAAGATTGATCTTTCGGTTCCGGAGGGCGTAAGTGTCGAGGATCCGGTACGCATGTACTTAAAGGAAATCGGCAAAGTGCCGCTGCTGTCTGCAGACGAAGAAATTGAGCTGGCACAGAAGATGGAGGCCGGAAGTGTGGCAGTTGAAAAAATTCCACTGCTCAAAGAGCGTCTGGCAGAAACCGGTGATGAACAGGAAAAAGAAGAAATACAAGCGGAGATCAAAGCATTGCAACTGGATGTCGACCGTGGATCAGATGCCAAAAAACGTCTGGCGGAGGCAAATCTTCGTCTGGTAGTCAGCATTGCCAAGCGCTATGTGGGCAGGGGCATGCTGTTTTTAGACCTGATTCAGGAAGGAAATTTGGGACTGATCAAGGCGGTAGAAAAATTTGATTACCGCAAAGGATATAAGTTCTCCACTTATGCAACATGGTGGATCCGGCAGGCAATTACCCGTGCAATTGCGGATCAGGCAAGAACCATCCGTATTCCGGTGCACATGGTGGAAACGATCAACAAGCTCATTCGTGTCAGCAGACAGCTGCTGCAGGAACTCGGGCGGGAACCTACGCCGGAAGAAATCGCGGAAGAGATGAAGATGCCGGTGGAACGTGTGCGGGAAATCTTAAAGATTTCACAGGAACCGGTATCTTTGGAAACACCAATCGGAGAAGAGGAAGATTCCCATCTGGGCGATTTTATTAAAGATGATAATGTACCGGTACCGGCAGATGCTGCAGCTTTTACGCTGCTTAAGGAACAGCTGGAAGAGGTACTCGGAACACTGACCGAGCGGGAGCAGAAAGTGCTGACGCTTCGCTTTGGTCTGGAGGATGGAAGGGCGAGAACCCTTGAGGAAGTCGGAAAAGAGTTCAATGTAACCAGAGAACGAATCCGTCAGATTGAGGCAAAAGCGCTCCGTAAGCTTCGCCATCCCAGCAGAAGTCGTAAGTTAAAGGATTATTTAGAGTAACATGATGAAATTATCGAGGAGAATGAAAGCAGTGGCTTCCATGGTTACAACCGGCGGTATCCTTGCGGATATCGGAACAGACCATGCGTATGTGCCGATTGCACTGGTACAGAGGCAGAAAATAAAGGGAGCCATTGCAATGGATATTAATGAGGGACCGCTTGCCCGGGCACAGGAACATATCCGGGCAGCCAGGCTGGAGGAATATATACAGACCAGGCTTTCGGACGGGGCAGAGGCACTGCTTCCAAATGAAGCGGATTCCATTCTGATTGCAGGAATGGGTGGAGAACTGATTCTGCATATTCTGACGGAAGGGGAATCCGTCTGCAGTACAGCGAAAGAACTGATTTTGCAGCCACAGTCTGAAATACATAAGGTCCGGGAATATCTGCGCCAGCATCAGTATAAAATTGAAGATGAAGATATGGTCTGTGAAGAAGGAAAATATTATCCGATGATGCGTGCCGTAAAAACGGAGCAGGATGAAACGTGGAACCGGTTGAACGATCAGACAATAGCAGTCTGTGATATTTACGGACCGCTTCTTCTGAGAAACGGAAATCCGGTACTGCGCCGGTTTCTGGTGCGTCAGCATGGACAGCTGACACAGATTCTGCAGACGCTTGAAGCACAGAAAGAATCGGAACAGATCATACGACGTATTGCAGAAGTGCAGGAAAAATTACAGCAGAATGAATCTGCGTATACGATTTTGGGGGCGATAAAAAGTGCAGGAATTTGAGATCACATTGGAGACTGCGCCGGGGAAAACCGAACTGGTTCTGATTCCGGAGCAGACAAAACTGGAACAGATTGCAAAACAATATCAGAAAAATTACAGTGACAGGATTGTACTGGCATGTGTAGATGGAAAACTGCGGGAACTTTCAAAAGTGGTGAAGGCACCCGGTAAAATTTCGTTTCTGACGATGACGGACAGGGACGGCAAACGCACCTATCGCAGAAGTATGACGCTTTTATTGCAGAAGGCGGTAGAAAATCTGTGGAAGGATCAGGTAAAAATCAGGGTATATTATTCTCTGGGAGAAAGTTATTACTGTGAACTGCATGGAACTGCAAATGATGCAGCAGCCGTGCAGGCACTGCGTGCAGAGATGCAGCGTCTGGTAGAGGCCGATTTACCGATCAAGAAATGCAGTGTAAAAACAGAAGATGCGGAACAGCTGTTTCATGATAAGGGAATGAAGGACAAAGAGCGGCTTTTACATTATCGCAGAAGTTCGCGTGTCAATATTTATGAGCTGGACGGTCATCAGGATTATTATTACGGTTATATGGTTCCATCCACGGGATACCTCGGAGTGTTTGATCTGGAGTTATATGAAGACGGCTTTGTTCTTTTGTTCCCAAATAAAAAGGGAGATGAAGTGGAACCGCTTCATACCTCCAATAAACTGTACCACACATTAAAAGAATCACGCAGCTGGAGCCGTATGCTGGACGTTGGAACGATCGGTGCGCTCAATGATGCAATCGCATCCGGCAGGGGCGAACAGATTATTCTGCTTCAGGAAGCATTGATGGAGGAACGGATCGGTTCCCTGGCAGCACAGATTGCAGCAAAAAAAGGAATTAAATTTGTCATGATTGCAGGTCCGTCTTCTTCCGGAAAGACGACATTTTCCAACCGCCTGTCGATTCAGCTTCTGGCAAAGGGAAGAAAACCGCATCCGATCAGTCTGGATGATTATTATGATGACAGGGAGCGGTGTCCGAGGGATGCAGACGGAAATCTTGATTTTGAATGTCTGGAAGCACTGGATGTCAGACAGTTTAATGAAGATATGACCCGGCTTCTGGCAGGGGAGAAAGTAGATATGCCTTCTTTCAATTTCAAGACGGGAAAGAGGGAATACCGTGGCAGGACCCTGCAGCTTAAAGAAAATGATATTCTTGTCATAGAGGGAATTCATGGTCTGAACGATAAGCTGTCGTATCCACTTCCCGCAGAAAGTAAATTTAAGATTTATATTTCTGCGCTGACACAGTTGAATATTGATGAACACAATCCGCTGTCCACGACGGACTGCCGTCTGTTACGCCGGATCGTGAGAGATGCCAGAACCCGTGGAACGACGGCACAGGAGACGATTGCGATGTGGAAATCTGTGCGAAGGGGAGAAGAAAAAAATATTTTCCCGTTTCAGGACAGTGCGGATGTCATGTTTAATTCCGCTTTACTGTATGAGGTTGCGGTGCTTAAAGTATATGCGGAACCGCTTCTGTTTCAGATTCCGCGTGACAGTGCAGAATATCTGGAAGCGAAGCGTCTGCTTAAGTTTTTGGACTATTTTCTGCCGCTTCCGACGGAAGGAATTGCACAGAGTTCTCTGGTGCGGGAATTTGTCGGAGGAAGTTGTTTTAATGTATAAAAACACGGTAAACTTTACGGCTTGAACCTTACTGGAAACTGTGTTATAGTGGAAAAGCATCTTAAGATGGAGGACAGGTGATCGCGGCTGCAGGTGTCGAAAGACCGCAGGTGAGGAAAGTCCGGGCTTCACAGGGCAGGATGCCGGTTAACGGCCGGTGGAGGAAACTCTAAGGAAAGTGCAACAGAAATATACCGCTATAAGAGATGCATCACAGATGCACCTCTATAGTAAGGGTGGAATGGCAGTGTAAGAGACTACCGCCTCGCTGGTAACAGAGAGGGCACATGTAAACCCCATTCGAAGCAAGACCGAAACAAAGCGCTGACGTGGCCCGCCAGCTTTAGGTAGGTCGCTTGAGACGGTTGGCAACAATCGTACTAGATAGATGATCACCCAACGACATAACCCGGCTTATCGTCCTTCTTCTTAAGATGTTTTCCGTAAATATCAGCAGTATTCTTTGGAAATTTTCATTTTTCACGTCTATACCATTATAAATTTCCCGGATTTCTAAACACTTTATGAAAAGTGTATGAAAAGAAAATACGTTGCTTGACGATATGATTTCCCATGATATATAACTAATATAAGACACGAAAAATATCGACGAAACACAGAAAAGAGGAATTGTATGAGAGACAAATTGTATCGTTTTATGCAGGGAAGAAATGGCATGGATGAACTGGCACGGATGCAGTCCTGGCTTGTTCTGATTCTTTTGCTTGTCGGTATGTTTACACGCATCGGTCTGTTTTCCTTTGTAGCGCTGATTTTAATGATTTATATGTATTTCCGGGTATTTTCAAGAAATACATCCAAACGTTATGAAGAAAACCAGAAGTATTTGAATTTCCGTTATAACCGCACCGTATCGTGGAACCAGTTTAAAAAACGCATGGGACAGGCAAGGGATTACCGCTTTTTCAAGTGCCCGATGTGTAAACAGGAAGTCCGTGTGCCGAGGGGACATGGAAAGATAGAGATTACCTGCCCGAAATGCAGGGAAAAATTTATTCGCAGAACCTAAATTGGAGGCAGTATGTTCGGATATATTAATGTAAACGGCGCACAGCTGTCGGAAGAAAATAAAAAAATATATCAGTCGTATTATTGTGGACTTTGCCGGAAATTAAAAGAGTTCTGTGGAAAAAAAGGACAGGCACTTTTGAATTATGATATGACATTTCTGGTCGTCCTGCTGACCGGTCTGTATGAGCCGGACACGCAGACTGGTGAATTTACCTGTATGATGCATCCGATGAAAAAACGGCAGCTGCGGGAAAACGATATTCAGAGTTATGCGGCACAGATGAACGTTCTTCTGGCATATTACAATCTGGTGGATGACTGGAAAGATGACCATAATTACACGAAGAAAACCATTGCCTCAATGTTTGAGAAAGATTATCAGCGGATCAAAATAAATTATCCGCGGCAGACCAATGCCATTGAGCAGTATATGGAGAAACTGGCAGCTTATGAGGCGGAAAAACAGACGAATATTGATCTTGTGGCAGGGCTGACAGGCGAGATGCTCGGAGAAATATTTGCATGGAAGCAGGACGAGTGGTATGATGAATTGAAAACACTTGGATTTTATCTGGGCAAATTTATCTACCTGATGGATGCCTACGAGGACCGGGATAAAGATGAAAAAAAAGACAGTTACAACCCGCTCCGGTATCTGGATACAGAAGATGAGCAGAAGTATGAGACGTTGTGCCGTCTGATGATGACCAGCATGATTTCGGAATGCGCGAAGTCTTTTGAACGCCTGCCGATTCTGCTTCACGCGGATATTCTGCGGAATATTCTGTATTCCGGTGTATGGTCCAAGTATGAATACATTCAGTTGAAGAAAAAGAGGAAGAAATCATGACAGATCCATATCAGGTGCTCGGCGTCAGCCGTAGCGCTTCGGATGAAGAGATAAAGAAAGCATACCGTACATTGAGCCGGAAGTATCATCCGGATGCAAATGTCAACAACCCGAACAAAGATCAGGCGGAAGAACGTTTCAAACAGGTGCAGCAGGCCTATGATCTGATTATGAAGGAAAAACAGCAGGGAACTTCCGGAAGCTACAGTTATGGTGCAGGCTCTGCAGATGGCAGATCGGCAGGCACAGGAAGCTATGGACAGGGGCCGTTTGGAGGGTTCAGCGGACAGTATTATTATGGAAATGGAACCTACCGTTCCCAGAGCCGTGCGACTTCTCCAAAATTACAGGCGGCACTTAATTATATTCAGAATCAGTGTTATCCGGAAGCACTCAATGTGTTAAGTTCGATTCCATTTTCCGAGCGTGCCGGACAGTGGTACTATTACAGTGCGGTGGCAAATGAAGGCGTGGGAAACAGTGCAACGGCGATTGAGCATATCCGCCGTGCGGTGGAACTTGAGCCGAGCAATATGGAGTACCGGCAGTTCCAGCAGCATCTTGAATATGGCGGAACCTGGTATACCAATATGGGGAGCGAGTATGAGCGTCCTTATGGAAATTACAGCAATTTCTGCATGAGTCTGCTGTGTGCGCAGGCATTGTGTTTCTGCTGTCGCCCATGTTAATTTTATATAGCTGCTATATTAGCCTTGAAAATAGCCGCAGTTTATTATATGATAGTAAAAATGCGTTAAGCTGAAGGAGGATAAAAATGCGGCATTTAATGAGTCCTTTAGACTTCTCCGTAGAGGAACTGGATCAGCTGTTGGATCTGGCGAGCGACATTGAGAAGCATCCAAAGAAATATGCACATGCCTGTGATGGCAAAAAACTGGCAACCTGTTTTTATGAACCGAGCACAAGAACACGATTAAGTTTCGAAGCTGCCATGTTAAACCTCGGTGGTTCTGTTTTAGGTTTCGCGAGTGCTGATTCTTCATCAGCATCCAAAGGCGAGAGCATTTCTGATACGATTCGAGTTATTTCCTGTTATGCAGATATCTGTGCAATGCGGCATCCGAAAGAAGGCGCGGCACTCGTTGCATCCCAGAAGTCCCGTATCCCTGTAATCAATGCAGGCGACGGTGGACATCAGCATCCAACCCAGACATTAACTGATCTTATGACTATTCGTTCCCTGAAAGGAAGACTGGGGAATATTACAATTGGTCTGTGCGGGGATCTGAAATTCGGACGAACCGTTCATTCCCTGATCAATGCACTGATCCGTTATGAAAACGTGAAATTTATCCTGATTTCCCCGGAAGAGTTAAAGATTCCGGATTACATCCGGGAGGATGTACTTCAGGCAAATCATGTGGAGTTTGAGGAAGTGGAGCGTTTAGAAGATGCCATGAGCCAGCTGGATGTTCTTTATATGACAAGAGTACAGAGAGAACGTTTCTTCAACGAAGAAGATTATATCCGTCTGAAAGATTTCTACATTCTGACCAAAGAAAAGATGGAACTTGCGAAGGATGACATGATCGTGCTGCATCCACTGCCTCGTGTCAATGAAATTTCCGTTGAAGTGGATGATGATCCGCGTGCGGCTTATTTTACACAGGTACAGAATGGTGTATACGTCCGTATGGCACTGATCCTGACATTACTGGGAATCGAGGTGGAGTAAAGAATGCTGAATATTAGTGGAATTCACGAGGGCTTTGTACTGGATCATATCCAGGCGGGAATGAGTCTTCAGATTTATCATGATCTGAAGCTGGACAAGCTGGATTGTTCCGTTGCCATTATCAAGAATGCAAAAAGTAATAAAATGGGCAAGAAAGATATTATCAAAGTGGAATGTCCGATTGAAGCGCTGGATCTGGATATTCTCGGTTTTATCGATCATAATATTACGGTAAACGTGATTAAGGGGGACCGGATCGTAGAGAAAAAGGAACTGAAGCTTCCGAAGCAGGTCAAAAATGTCATCAAGTGCAAAAATCCGCGCTGCGTGACATCGATCGAACAGGAACTGGATCAGATCTTTATTCTGGCAGATGAGGAAAAAGAAGTGTACCGCTGCAAGTATTGCGAGGAAAAATATACCAATCCGAACCGGCGTCAGATAAAAGTAATGTAAGAAAAGGGGCACATCACGAGAGGATGTGCTTCTTTTTTTGGGAAAGAATATATTCAAAGATCAGCCCGGCGGTGACCCATACGGGAAAATAGTCCAGACGGACAAGACCGAAAATACTGTAGGGAGTTCTACTGTAATCCCAGGGACATAGAGAGAAAAGCCTAAGAAAACTGCCACTGATAAATTCAACGAGCATGATGCCGGCACCGTAAAAACAGCCGCGCAGAAGCACAGGCCAGTGGCGCAGGCGCACGGAAAGAGGTCCGATGACTGCTGCAAGTCCGTAGATCGGAAACATCCAGATGGATGTGTGTCCGTTTAAAAGCAGATCTCCCCGCAGCAGTCCGCCCAGCGAGGTGAACAGGATTTCCATGCACCATCCGGTCAGACCACAGATAAAAAATGTTTTCCAGTTCATGAAAAGACCTCCCGCAAAAAATACTATGCATGTAGGATATGCGATTATCCGGCAGATATACTTGAAAAAAATACAAAACAATTATAAGATAAGGGTATTATGGCTTATTTTCCAATGTTTATAGATATCGAAAAAAAGAAATGTCTGGTGGCAGGCGGAGGAACTGTGGCATTGCGCAAAGTCCGGGTGCTTCTGGATTTCGGGGCGCAGATTACGGTGGTGGCACCACAGATTGACCCGCAGATTCTGCAGCTTACAGGAAATGTATGTGTAAAGGAACGTACCTTTGAACCGGAGGATCTGAAGGAATGTGTTCTGGTTGTGGCAGCTACTGATGATGTCACAGAAAATCACAGGATTGCCCGTATGGCACAAAAAAAGCATATTCCGGTCAATGCCGTGGATCAGCAGGAGGACTGCAGTTTTATTTTTCCGTCCTATCTGAAACACCGGGATCTGGTGGGGGCTTTTTCCAGTGCGGGAAACAGTCCGGTGCTCACACAGTATTTAAAAGAATCTCTGAAAGAAATTCTGACGGAAGAACTGGGACAGATTAACGATTATATGGGAAGTATCCGTCCGGTGGTAAAAACGCGGATAGAAACAGAAAAACTGCGCAGACAGGTATATCAGACCATTCTTGCCAGGCTGCTTGCAGAGAAAAAAACTTCACTGTTACCGGAAGAACTGGAACAGATTCTTATACAGGAAAAGCGTACGAAAGAGTAAAAGAAAAGAGGAACAAGGGAATGGATCGAACAAGAAGATTAAGACAGACTGCTGTTATGCGAAGTATGGTCAGGGAAAATCACGTGAGGACAGAGGAACTGATCTACCCGCTTTTTGTTATGGAAGGGGAAAATATCGTACAGCCGGTGGAATCCATGCCTGGCATCTGCCAGTATTCCGTTGACCGCATGAACGAAGAGTTAGACCGTGTGAAAGCATTGCAGATTCCGGCAATTCTGATTTTTGGAATTCCGGAACATAAGGATGAAGTGGGGAGCGGGGCTTATGATGAGCACGGCATTGTACAGACCGCGATCCGCCGGATCAAAAAGGATTACCCGGATCTGCTTGTGATAGCAGATGTATGTCTCTGTGAGTATACTTCGCATGGACATTGTGGCCTGATCAGAGATGGAATTATTTTAAATGATGAGACACTGCCGCTTCTGGCACAGACGGCGGTCAGCTATGCGCGTGCGGGGGCAGATATCATTGCGCCGAGCGATATGATGGACAAGCGTGTAGGGGCGATCCGTCAGGCACTTGATGCGGCCGGATTTACCTATACACCGATTATGGCATATTCCGCAAAATTTGCATCCGGATATTACGGACCGTTTCGTGATGCGGCACATTCTGCGCCGGGATTCGGGGACCGGAAAACTTATCAGATGGACCCTGCAAACGGGCGTGAAGCCATGCGGGAAGTGGAAGAGGATATTGCAGAGGGAGCAGATCTGATTATCGCCAAACCGGCAATGGCATATATGGATATCATTACGGAGATACGCAGAAATTATAATATTCCGATCGTTGCCTATAACGTGAGCGGGGAATATTCCATGGTAAAAGCAGCGGCGGCAAACGGATGGATCGATGAGAAAAAGATCGTGATGGAAAATCTGATCGGGATGAAACGTGCAGGAGCAGACATGATCATTACCTATCATGCACTGGACGTGGCAGAATGGATACAGAAGGGAGAAGTATAACATGACAGACCAGACATCAGAATTACTTTATATGAGAGCAAAACTCCGGCTTCCGGGAGGCGTGAACAGCCCGGTACGTGCGTACCAGGCTGTAGGGCGTACGCCGCGTTTTATTCAGAGTGCAAAAGGTTCCCATATTACCGATGTGGATGGAAATGAAATGATCGACTATGTATGTTCCTGGGGACCCGGGATTCTGGGGCATGCCGATTCACGTGTCATCGAAAAGGTAAAGGCTGCATGTGAGGAAGGTCTTACGTTTGGCGCCCCGACAGAGCGGGAAGTGGAGATGGCAGAACTTCTGGCACAGCTGGTGCCATCCATGGAAGTCAGCCGTCTGGTAAGCTCCGGAACAGAGGCAACGATGAGTGCCATCCGTGTTGCGCGGGGATATACGAAGCGTGACAAGATCATCAAATTCCGTGGATGTTATCACGGTCATTCGGATGGACTTCTGGTAAAAGCAGGATCTGCGGCATTGACAACATCTGTTCCGGACAGTGCGGGTGTTCCGGCAGATTTTACCAGACATACACTGGTTGCAGAATACAATTCCCCGGACAGCGTCAAGGCACTGTTTGAGGCTTATCCGGATGAGATCGCAGCAATCATCGTGGAACCGGTGGCTGCAAATATGGGCGTTGTTCCGCCGGCAGACGGATTCCTGGAGTTTTTGCGTGAGATCACAAAACATTACGGGGCACTTTTCATCTTTGACGAGGTCATCACCGGCTTTCGTCTGGCACTGGGTGGAGCACAGGAGTATTTTCATATTACGCCGGATTTGTCCACGTTTGGAAAGATTATCGGTGGAGGTATGCCGGTCGGCGCGTATGGTGGAAGAGAGGATATCATGCGTATGGTTTCCCCGGACGGTCCGGTTTATCAGGCAGGAACACTTTCCGGCAATCCGATTGCTACGGCTGCAGGGCTTGCCACACTTCGTATTCTGGAGGCAGATACGGATATTTATATGCGTCTGCAGGAAAATACAGCGATGCTGGCGGATGCGGTGCGCCATGCCGCAGGAAACCGTGTGCATGTCAATCAGATCGGCTCTCTGATGAGCATTTTCTTCACCGGCGAAGATGTGACAGATTACGATTCTGCGACAACCGCGGATACCAAAGCATATGCCGATTATTTTGGGTTTATGCTTGATCATGGAATTTATGTGGCACCGTCACAGTTTGAATCCATGTTTGTGTCCGATGCGCATACCGATGCAGATATACAAAAGACCATCCATGTGATGCAGGAGTACTTTGCAGAATGAAATTTGGATATATAGGAATTGATTATAAACATGCAGATCAGGACATCCGTGACAGGGTGTCCTTTACCGATAATCAGAAAATTGATTTTCTGCAGAAAGCCGGGAAAGCAGGAATTGAACAATGTTTTGTGCTTTCGACCTGCAATCGCAGCGAAGTCTATTTTTTTGCACCGGAAGAGATTGCACAGCCGCTTGGCGTGATTCGCACCTTGTATGAAGAGATGTTTCCGGGAGTAGATTTTTCGGAATATCTCAAACAACGGGAGGAAATGGATGCCATTTCCTATCTGTTCCGGGTGACTGCGGGATTGGAGTCCATGGTGCTGGGAGAGGACCAGATTTTAGGACAGGTCAGGGATGCATTTGAATTATCACGGACGGTTGGAAGTACCGGGAAAGAGTTAAACCGTGTGGTACAGGATGCGGTCACCTGTGCAAAAAAGATAAAGACAAAGTTAAGAATCAGTGAACGGCCGCTTTCGGTCAGCTATGTGGGAATCCGCCAGCTGCAGGAAACGTTTGGAATTGCAGGGAAAAAAGCACTGGTTGTGGGAAGCGGACATACGGCAACGCTGGCTCTGCGTTATCTGTATGAATACGGGGCCTCTCATGTAACAGTCTGCAGCCGGACATTTTCACATGCCGGAAATCTCCTGCATGAGTTTCCCACACTTACCATCATTCCGTTTGAAAAGCGGTATGAAGCAATGAAGGAGTGTGAGCTGGTAGTTTCCGCTACAGCCTCCCCGCATCATATTATCCGGGAAAAAGACATACAGTTGTTACATCCGACTGCAATTTTGGATCTGGCATCTCCGCGGGATGTGGAGACGGCGATTGGACGAAATCCCCAGGCACTTCTGATTAATCTTGACAGTTTAAATGAAATTGTAGAGACGAACCGGAAGCAGCGGGAAGAACTGGTGCAAAAAGGTCAGCGTATGATAGAGGAAGCCATTGGAGAAACCAGGGAATGGCTGGCAACGACCGGTGTCGATGAGACGATCGCTTCGTTGCAGCAGCGCTGTACGGAAATTGTAGAGGACAGTTATGCATATCTAAACCGCAAACTGGATTTGAGTACGAGGGATCAGAAAATTGTAAAAAAGATTTTAAAGGCATCATTAAAGCGTCTGATCAGGGAGCCGATCTTGGAGCTTAAACAGACGGAATCCAAAGAGCAGCAGGAACAGTATAAAAAGGTATTGCAGGATTTATTTCAGTTTGATACCGAAATCCGGGAGTAGGGAGAAAAAGAATGAATGTGATCATTGGAACGAGAGGATCAAAACTGGCATTGGCGCAGGCAGAGTATGTAAAAAACCGCCTGCAGAAACATTATCCACAAAACAGTTACGAACTGAAAATTATATCCACAAAAGGCGACCGGGAACAGAAAAAAGCGTTAGACCAGATTGGGGATAAAGGACTTTTTGTGCGGGAAATTGAACAGGAACTGCTGGATGGAACAATCAGCCTTGCAGTACACAGTATGAAAGATATGCCGGCCGAACAGCCGTCCGGACTTGTGTTTGCACATGCATGGAAACGGGAAGATCCGAGGGATGTATTGATTTTGCGGGAAGCCGTTTCACTGGAGGAACTTCCACAGCATGCTGTGATCGGCACCGGAAGCCGAAGAAGGGCATTTCAGCTTCTGCAGCTTCGAAAGGATCTGCGCATTACGGGAATACGCGGAAATGTCGATACCAGAATAAAAAAGATGCAGGAAGAACAACTGGACGGAATTGTACTCGCGGCGGCGGGACTGCACCGGCTGGGGAGAACTTCTTTGATCACGCAGTATTTTGAGCCGGAACAGATGATACCGGCAGCGGCACAGGGGACGCTGGCACTGGAATTGCGGGAAGACCACAAAGAATTGTTCGAGCAGGTGAATGCACTTTCAGATATCGTGACGGAGGAGATTACATGTGCCGAGCGGCTGTTTTTGAAGGGAACCGGGGGGGACTGCCATATGCCGATCGGAGCATATGCCTGCAAATTGCCCGATGGAAGGATGCAATTGCTTGGAATGGTCGGAAGTGCGGATGGAAGCAGTATAAAGAAATGTAAGGTTTTCGGAGAGACACCGGGGGAAGCGGCACAGCGTGCATTGCGGGAAACCGGGTGTATAAACATAGTGGACTAGTTGCAAGCAATATAGCAAAAGTGGTATAATAAAACTACTTTTTAGAGCAACAGTGGGACAATGGAGCATTGGGGGGAACGCCTATGGGAAACAGCAGTCTTCAGTTTGCCGGCTTGTGTATTATGCTGCTTTTGTTGTATTTTAGTCTGCGTCAGAAATCACTTCATACAAGATCGGCAAAGCTTTTTTTGATGACCCTGATGGTCAGCATAGCATGCGTCTGTCTGGATATGGGATCTTTGTCTGCAATTGAGCATCAGGGTAAAATTCCACAGTTACTGCTGGAAGTGATATGCAAATCATATCTTGTATCCCTGGTTCTGGTTGGGCGCATGGCATTGCTGTATATCAATGCCGATATGAAAGAAAAAAAGGGAATCTGGGCAAATGAACGGTTCGCATGGGGAATTACAGGAGGCGCGGGTATAGGCATTTATCTGCTTCCCATTGGATATTATTATGAGGGGGACCGGATTTATACATATGGACCAAGCGTCTATCTTACTTATATCGCAGCACTGACGTTTGTATTTGTTACACTGTACCGGGTTTTCCGTTATCATCGGTTTCTGAGCGGAAACCGTGCCAGGGCAATTCGCAGCTGGATGTTTCTCTGGATTGTGGCATCCGGTATCCAGTTAACACATCCGTCGTTGTTACTGGTAGGCTTTGCCACTTCACTTGGCATGGTGATCCTGTTTTTTGAGCTGGAGAATCCGGAGGCAAATATTGAACGGGCAACAGGGGTTTTTAATGCCCATGCACTTTTGGATTATATGAAACAGAAATATGATGCAGAAGAAAAGTTCAGTGTGTTATCACTTTATGTGGAAGAAAGTGTACAGACCGATGATATACTCGGGGAATTAATCCAGTATCTGGACCGTGTAGAGGGGGCACTGCTTTTTAAGCGTGTGGAAAGAGAACTTGTGCTCGTCTTTGATGAGTATCAGGCACTGCAGAAGGCACTCGAAAATATTCGCAGCAGATTTGCACGCGGGTGGTGCAGGAACGGAGAAAATGACGTTGTGATGCTCAAACCGGTATATCTGGTATTGCCGGACAGTACACTTCTGGCAAATGAGAGAGAGCTGTTTAGGATTCTGAGTCTGTGCAGGCTGGAAAATGATCAATACAGGAAAAGTCCGGTTATTTTCATTGATGAAAATGTGATCCGGGAAAGGCAGCAAAAGGACGAGATGGCAAAAACCATTCAGCTTGCCATGGATGAGGACCGGGTAGAAGTATTTTATCAGCCGATTTACGGGGTGAAAGAACAACGTTTCGTGGCGGCAGAGGCATTGGTGAGAATCCGCAATACCGATGGATCATTGCTTTCACCGGGACTTTTTATACCGATTGCTGAGACGAACGGAAGTATCAACCGTCTCGGGGAGATTGTTTTTGCCAAGACCTGCCATTTCCTGCGCAATTATAATATTACGCAGATGGGAATGCGGTGTATTGATGTGAATTTGTCCGTGGAACAGTGCGAACAGGAGCATCTGGCAGAACGTTATATTCATATAATGAAAGAGTCTGGCACAGATCCGTCACAGATTAATCTGGAAATTACAGAAACGGCATCCATTAAAACCCGCAAAAATATGTTGAAAAATATGGAAAAACTGATCGCATATGGGGTGGAGTTTTCACTGGATGATTTTGGAAACGGAGAAAGCAATCTGAATTATATTGTGGATATGCCGGTTCAGGTTGTAAAATTTGATTATGATATGACACAGGCATATTTTCAGAACCGTAAGGCAAAGTCGGTAATGAATGCGGCGAAAGAGATGATCCACGACATTGGTCTTAAGATTGTTTCGGAAGGTGTGGAGACAAAAGAACAGGCAGAAGTCCTTTCTTCCTCCATAGATTTTTTGCAGGGATATTATTTTGCAAAACCAATGCCGGAAAATGAATTTTTAGCATTTATTAAAAAGCAGCAGTGCTGACAGGGAAAGGAAAAAAGAATGGCATCTATGGTATATCTGGTCGGTGCAGGTCCGGGAGATCCGGGACTTGTCACAGTCAAGGGACTGGAATTGATAAAAAAAGCAGACTGTATTATTTATGACAGACTTTCGTCTCCGGAATTATTGGGGTATGCAGGAATGGACTGTGAGCGTATTTATGTAGGAAAAGCGGACCGGCATCATACGCTTCCGCAGGAACAGATCAATGAACTGCTGGTCGAGAAGGCAAAAGAATATCATTGCGTTGTTCGTTTAAAAGGGGGAGATGTCTTTGTTTTCGGGCGTGGAGGAGAAGAAGGCCTTTATCTGCGGGAACATGGAATCTCCTATACCGTTGTTCCGGGGGTGACTTCTGCCATTGCAGGACCTGCTTATGCAGGAATTCCGGTCACACACCGTGGTGTTGCCACAAGCTTTCGGGTGATCACCGGACACAGAAAAAACGGAGAGGATCTGTCAGAACCTGATTTTACAACGATGTCAGATTCAAAAGAAACTCTGATTTTTCTCATGGGACTTTCGAGAGTAAGACAGATTGTGGATGGACTGATGCAGGCAGGAAGAAGCCGGCAGACACCGGCAGCTGTGATTTCTCATGCTACGACAGAAGCGCAGGAGATTTGTGAGGGTACGCTGGAGAATCTGGCAGATCGTGTGGAAGAGGCGAAACTGACCTCTCCGGCACTGATCATTGTTGGGGATGTGGTTGCACTTCGCCGCCAGCTGCATTTTTTTGAAGAGAAGCCGCTGTGGGGGAAACATTATCTGGTTGCAAAAATTGGTCCAAAACCTTCACGTCTGGCCGCCATGCTCCGGGCAAAGGGGGCATATACCAGTGAGTGTATGACAGGTGAGATTGTCGGTGTGCCGGCAGTGTATACCGCACAGGAACTGGCGCATGTGGACGTATTATTGTTTACAAGTGCCAATGGTGTGGATTATTTTATGAAAAATGTATTTGCATCGGAGCTGGATGCACGGGCACTTTTCCATACCAGATGTGCAGTGATTGGACAAAAGACGGCAGAAAAACTGCGGGAGTATGGAATTTGTGCAGACTTTATGCCGGAACATTCCAACAGTACGAATCTGGCACAGGAATTAAAGGAATATCTGGATCAGGAATTTCGCGGAGATCCGTTTAAGCGGGCAGTAATCTGGTATCCTACCGCAAAAAATGCAAAGGATAACCTTGTGGATACACTGCTTTCTTTCTGTGATTGCGGACGGCTCAATGTATACGAAAATGTACCTTGTCCGATGGAGGTGCCAGTGGACAAGGATGTATACGATGCGATCTTTTTTACCTGTGCGTCTTCGGCGGAGCGGATGTTTGGCAGTTTAAAGCCACAGGAGAGAGAAACACTGGCATCCGTTACGGATATTTATTCGATCGGGCCGAAATGCAGTGCAGCACTGGGAGAACTTGGCGTTTCTCCGGTGATTGAGGCTGCTGTAAATACCTATGAGGGCCTGGTCAACTGTGTTTTGAGAAAAGAATAAGTATGAAGTATGCAAATATTATTGTAGATATATCGGTAGAAAAACTGGATAAAACTTTTCAATACAGCATCCCGGAAAATCTGCAGAAGGAAATACAGGTTGGTGTACAGGTGGATATTCCATTTGGAAATCGTAAACTGACAGGGTATGTCATTGAACTGACGGAGGATGCCGAATTTGATCCCAGACGGATTCGCCCCATTATTTCGGTACATGAGGGAAGCGTGGCAATGGAATCCCAGCTCATTGCACTGGCCGGATGGATGCGGAAGAATTACGGTTCCACCATGAATCAGGCACTAAAGACCGTACTCCCGATCCGCAGGCAGACGAAAGAAGTACAGAAGCGGGAGATTGTATTACTGATTCCGAAGACAGAGGCGCAGCAGAAACTGGCACTCTTTGAACAGAAACACTATACGGCGAAAGCAAGGCTGCTGCGGGAACTGATACAGGAATCCGTACTGGATTATTCGCTTGTCACCGGAAAACTGAATATATCAGCAGCAGTGATCCGGGGTATGGCACAGCAGCAGATTCTTAAGGTGGAGAGCAGCAGACAGTTTCGCAATCCTGTGTCACATCTGGATCAGAAGGGATATCATCTGACACTGAATGAAAATCAGCAGCGTGTTGTGGACACAGTATGTTCGGATCTGGATGCTGGAATTCATAAAACGTATCTGCTCAGGGGGGTAACCGGAAGCGGAAAAACAGAAGTTTATATGGAACTGATTGCGCATACGGTGGCACAGGGACGGCAGGCAATTGTCCTGATCCCGGAGATTGCACTCACCTATCAGACCGTGATGCGGTTTTATAACCGGTTTGGGGACCGGGTATCAATTATGAATTCCAAACTTTCCCAGGGAGAGCGCTTTGATCAGTTTGAACGTGCCAAGGCGGGGGATATTGATATTATGATCGGACCCAGGTCTGCGTTGTTCACACCATTTCCGCATTTAGGGCTTATTATTATAGATGAGGAACATGAAACGTCTTATAAAAGTGAGACGGCACCGCGGTATCATGCCAGGGATGTTGCAATCGAGAGGGCGCGCATGAATGATGCATCGGTACTTCTTGGTTCTGCCACTCCTTCAGTGGACAGTTATTATCAGGCAATGCAGGGAAAATATCAGCTTCTGACGTTGTCTGAGCGTGTGGAGAAGAAACCGCTGCCGGATTGCGAGGTCGTAGATCTGCGCAGTGAATTGCGGGCAGGAAACCGTTCCATCCTTTCGGAGAGATTGCAGGAACTGATGGAAGACCGGTTAAAAAAACGTCAGCAGATCATGCTGTTTTTAAATCGGAGAGGAATTTCCGGATTTATTTCATGCAGAGCCTGCGGATATGTGATACAATGTCCTCATTGTGATGTTTCGCTGAGCCAGCATGCGGGAGGCCGGATGGTCTGTCATTATTGCGGATATGAGCAGCCATTGCCAAAGATCTGTCCATCCTGCGGCAGTAAATATTTAGGCGGATTCAAGGCGGGCACGCAGAAGATTGAGATGCTGGTGCAGCAGAGATTTCCACAGGCACGTGTGATGCGTATGGATTTTGATACCACACGGACCAAGGATGCTTATGAGAAGATTCTGCATGCATTTGCCAATCAGGAGGCAGATATCCTGATCGGCACACAGATGATTGTCAAAGGGCATGATTTTCCGAATGTGACGCTGGTAGGAGTACTTGCCGCAGATATGTCTCTGCATGTTCCGGATTTTCATGCATCGGAGCGGACGTTTCAGCTGCTGACCCAGGCGGTGGGACGTGCCGGGCGGGGAAAGGAACCGGGACAGGCGGTAATCCAGACGTATGATCCGGATCATTTTGCAATCCAGACCGCAAAGGAACAGGATTACGATGCATTTTATAAGCAGGAGATTGCCTATCGGAGAATGCTTGCCTATCCGCCGGTGTGGCAGCTGCTTCTGATTCATTGTACGGGAACCGATCCGCAGGTGACGACAACTGCAGCCAGGGATCTGGCAGAATTTCTGCATCGCGTGATATCACAGAAAGGCAAAAATATTATGCTGGTAGGACCGGCAGATGCATCCATTGCAAAAATCAGTGATGTTTACCGAAAGGTCATTTACATGAAGGCACCGGAATATGCGACGCTGGTGGCATGTAAGGATCTGGTGGAACGAAAAATAAAAAATAACAGCGCATTTTCCAATGTGTCTGTACAGTTTGATTTTAACCCAACAAGTGGTTTTTAGGAGGTAATTATGGCACTTAGAACAATTCGAATTCAGGGAGATCCCGTACTGACAAAAGTATGCAGACCGATTCCGGAGGTGACGGATCGCATCCGTACTCTGGCGGAAGATATGCTGGAGACCATGTATGAGGCAAACGGTGTAGGTCTTGCGGCACCGCAGGTTGGAATTTTAAAGCGTATGGTAGTCATTGATATCGGGGACGGACAGGGACCGTTTATTATGATCAACCCGGAAATTATCGAGTCTGACGGAGAGCAGACCGGAGATGAAGGATGCTTAAGTCTTCCGGGAAAAGCAGGTCAGGTTACACGTCCGAACCATGTAAAAGCAAAATTTTATGATCTGGACATGAATGAGTGGGAAGTAGAAGGCGAAGGTCTGATGGCACGCTGCATTTGCCATGAACTGGATCATCTGGATGGACATATGTATACAGAAAAAGTAGAAGGCGGACTTCATGATGTGAATTATGAGGAGCCGGAAGAGGAATAATATGAAAGTAATTTTTATGGGAACACCGGATTTTGCGGTGAATACATTGGAAAAGATCATAGAAGCCGGACACGAGGTTATGCTTGTGGTTACACAGCCGGACAAACCAAAGGGACGCGGGAATACCATGCAGTTTCCACCGGTAAAGGAATGTGCGGTTTCCCATGGACTGGAAGTATTCCAGCCGGTAAAAATCCGGGAAGATGCAAGTGTGGAATATTTGAAAAAGTTTGCGCCGGATATCATCATAGTGGCGGCTTTCGGGCAGATTCTTCCAAAGAGTATTCTCGATCTTCCGAAATACGGATGCATTAATGTACATGCATCCCTGCTTCCGAAATATCGTGGTGCCGCACCGATCCAGTGGGCGGTCATCAATGGAGATGAGATCACGGGAGTTACGACTATGCGCATGGATGTCGGACTGGATACCGGAGATATCATTGCCAAAAAACAGGTGCGCATTGCAGAAGATGAGACAGGTGGAAGTCTGTTTGACAAGCTGGCGGCAGTCGGCGCCGAGCTGTGTGTGGAAACCATGCAGATGCTGGAAAACAAAACGGCGACCTTTACACCGCAGGACAATGAGGCGAGTACCCACACAAAGATGATTTCCAAGGAGCTGGGAGATATTGACTGGAAAAAGCCGGCGGTGGAGATTGAGCGCCTGATCCGTGGATTAAATCCATGGCCGAGTGCCTATACCCATCTGGATAATAAAGCGTTTAAGATCTGGAAAGCCCGGGTGGTGGAGACAGATGGCGCTTATGCACCGGGGTGTATCTGTAAAGTTGGAAAAAATACGATGGTGGTACAGACCGGAGAGGGTGGACTGGAACTTTTGGAAGTACAGCTTGCCGGTAAGAAACGGATGGATGCAGGATCATTTCTGCGTGGCTATCCGGTTGCAGAGGGATCTTTTTTACAGCAGTAAGACGGAGGTAGATTTATGCCATACATTTATTGGGACAGTACCTATATACTGGTTGTTATCGGTGCAGTGATCTGTATGATTGCATCTGCACGGGTAAAGACAACGTTCAACAAATATTCCGCATACCGCAGTATGTCAGGAATGACGGGAGCACAGGCGGCAGAGCGGATTTTGCACGCAGCAGGAATCTATGATGTGCGGGTGCAGCATGTATCGGGAAATCTGACCGATCATTACAATCCTGCCAATAAGACACTCAATCTTTCCGACAGTGTCTGCAATCAGACTTCGGTTGCAGCTGTGGGTGTGGCAGCACATGAATGCGGGCATGCGATCCAGCATGCCAGAGGATATGTGCCGCTTCGGCTGCGTACCGCATTTGTGCCGATTGCAAACTTTGGTTCCATGCTTGCATGGCCGGTGATCATTCTTGGTGTGATCATAAACAGCCGTTCATCCATGATGCTTATCAATATCGGAATTCTGCTGTTTTCGTTTGCTGTGTTATTCCAGCTGATTACGCTTCCGGTTGAGTTTGATGCTTCGCGTCGTGCGATGGTTCAGCTGAGGGAACAGGGAATCCTGGGAGATCAGGAACTCCATTACACAAGAAAAGTTCTTACAGCAGCAGCACTCACGTATGTGGCAAGTGCAGCAGCTGCGATTCTGCAGCTGCTTCGAATCGTTTTACTGTTTGGAGGAAGAAGTCGTGACGACTAAGGTCAATGAGAGAGCACTGGTGCTGGAAATTCTTCTGGCGGTCAATGAGGAGGGACAGTACAGTCATCTGGTCCTCCGCGATGTGCTCGATAAATATCAGTATCTGGGAAAACAGGAACGCGCTTTTCTGACGCGCCTGTTGGAAGGAACGCTGGAAAGACAGCTGACACTGGACTATGTGATCGATCAGTTTTCCAAAACCAGAGTAAAGAAAATGAAACCGCTCATCCGCAATCTTATGCGCATGAGCGTTTATCAGATTATGTATATGGACAGTGTGCCGGATTCCGCAGTGTGCAACGAGGCGGTAAAGCTGGCGAGAAAGCGTGGGTTTTCCGGTCTGAGCGGATTTGTCAACGGTGTGCTGCGTAGTGTGGCAAGAGGATGGAGAGAAGTTCGCTTCCCGAATCTGAGCGTTACATATTCGATGCCGGAATGGATCGTGGACACATGGACCGAAAATTATGGAGAGGAAAAGACCCGTCAGATTCTGGAGGGACTTACCGCAGAAAACCGGCTGACGATCCGTACCAATCTTTCCGCTGTGACACCGGAAGAACTCGTAAATAAACTTAAATCAGAAGGGGTGACAGTACATGCGGTTCCGGAACTGACGTATGCTTTTGAAATATCCGGGCTGGATTATCTGGCGGGACTGAAAAGTTTTAAAGAAGGGCTGTTTTATGTACAGGATGTCAGCTCCATGCTGGTTGCGGAAACTGCGGCACCGAAAAAGAATGATTATGTGATTGATGTGTGTGCGGCACCGGGAGGAAAGAGTACCCATATGGCAGAACTGCTTCAGGGAAGTGGTATGGTAGAGGCAAGGGATTTGACAGAATATAAGGTGGATCTGATCCGGGAGAACATAGCCAGACATGGATTGTCAAATATGAAAGCGGTACAGATGGATGCAACGGTGGATGATCCGGATTCCCATCAGAAAGCGGACGTCTTAGTCTGTGATCTGCCGTGTTCCGGACTTGGCGTTATGGGAAAGAAGACGGATATCCGTTATAAGATGACCAAAGAAAAGGCGGCAGAGCTTGCAAAACTGCAAAGACAGATTCTTTCTGTTGTATGGGATTATGTCAGACCGGGCGGGACACTTGTGTACAGTACCTGTACGATCCACCGGTCAGAAAATGAGGATAACACCGCATGGTTTTTAAAAGAACATCCGGAATTTTCCCTGGAATTCCAGAGACAGATTTTCCCGGGAGAAGCCGGAAGTGACGGATTTTTTCTTGCAAAGCTGGTAAGGAGTAAATAAGAGGATGAGTGAAAAGACAGATATTAAGTCCATGGATCTGGAAGAATTAAAAACCTTTTTTTCCGATATGGGGGAGAAAGCGTTTCGTGCAAAGCAGGTATATGAGTGGCTGCATGTGCGGCAGGTGGAAAGCTTTGAGGAGATGACGAATCTTTCCAAAACCTTGCGGGAGAGACTGGATGAGACCTGCAGGATCATCACACTCAGAAAAGAACAGGTACAGATTTCAAAATTGGATGGAACCCGCAAATATCTGTTTTTACTGGAAGACGGAAATGTCATTGAGAGTGTGCTGATGAAATATAAGCACGGAAATTCCGTATGTATTTCTTCACAGGTCGGTTGTCGGATGGGATGCCGGTTCTGTGCATCAACACTGGACGGACTGGTGAGAGGACTTGCACCGGCGGAAATGCTGGATCAGATCTATCAGATTGGTAAGGATATCGGAGAGAGGATTTCGAATGTTGTTGTCATGGGCACCGGGGAACCGATGGATAATTTTGATAATCTGGTAAAATTTATCACTTTGCTGACGGATGAGAACGGACTTCACATCAGCCAGAGAAACCTGACTGTTTCCACCTGCGGAATTGTTCCGCGGATGCGGGAACTGGCGGATAAAAAACTTGCGATTACGCTGGCATTATCTTTACATGCTTCCAACCAGAAAAAACGTCTGGAGCTGATGCCGGTGGCGAACAAATATGACATTCATGAAGTAATTGATGCCTGCAGGTATTATTTTGAACAGACCGGCAGACGTGTGACGTTTGAGTACAGTCTGGTAGGTGGTGTCAATGATACAAAAGAAGATGCAAAAGAACTGACGGAACTGATCCACGGGATGAACTGTCATGTAAATCTGATTCCGGTGAATCCGATCAGGGAGCGGGATTATGTGCAGTCAAATGCACATGTCATCGAAGCTTTTAAGGAGAAACTGGAACGGAGTGGTTTAACGGTGACAGTACGCCGTGAGATGGGGCGTGATATTGATGGTGCCTGCGGACAATTAAGGCACAAGTACAAAGAGAATCAGAGACTTGCATAACGAAAAGTCATGTGCTAAGATAGACAGATGATGGAAGAGTATGTATATTACATGTAATTGAGAAAGGATAAAGCGGATGAAGACGTATTCCATAACGGATACAGGCATTCTTCGTGAAATGAATCAGGATTATTTTTTCGCGTCGGATGAACCCGTTGGGAATCTCCCGAATCTGTACATTGTTGCAGATGGCATGGGGGGACACAAGGCAGGAGATTACGCATCGCGTTACACAACGCAGCGCATCGTTGCATCCGTGTCCCGGAGTTCGGGAGAAGAACCAGTTACAATTTTAAAAGAGGCAATAACAACTGCAAACAGACTTCTGATCACAGAAGCTGCAGAAGATGAAGCGAAAAAAGGTATGGGGACGACACTTGTTGCAGCCACCATTATTGACGGACGGCTTTATGTTGCAAATGTCGGAGACAGCAGACTGTATATCATCGGTACGGATGGCATCCGGCAGATCACGAGGGATCATTCTCTTGTGGCAGAGATGGTCAGGATCGGTGAAGTAGGTGCAAAGGAAGCACGTGAGCACCCGGACAAAAATATTATCACCCGCGCAGTCGGTGCAGGGGAAGAAGTAGAGGCAGATTTTTTTGAAGTGGAATTAAAGAAAGATGACCACATCTTAATCTGTACGGACGGACTCACGAATATGGTGGAAGACGAAGTAATCTGCAGTATTATTCTGCGGGATGCTTCCATTGAGGAAAGCGCCGGACTTCTTATAAAAACTGCAAATGACAACGGTGGAAAAGACAATATTACAGTAATGATTATAGAACCATTTTCTTGATGAGGTGAAAGAATGTTAACAGTTGGGACGTATTTAGCAGATCGCTATGAAATTGTAAGTAAGATTGGTGCAGGCGGGATGTCCGATGTTTATAAAGCAAAGGATCATGTGCTTGGCCGTTTTGTGGCAATAAAAGTATTAAAACCGGAATTTTCGGAAGATCGTGGATTTGTAGCAAAATTTCGCACGGAGGCACAGTCAGCAGCAGGGCTGGAGCATCCAAATATTGTAAATATCTATGATGTAGGAAGCGAAGAGGGGCTTCATTATATCGTCATGGAATATGTTGAGGGAATCACACTTAAGACATACATTGAAAAGAAAGGACAGTTATCCTTTAAGGAAGCCGTCAGTATTGCCATTCAGGTAGCAAGAGGTATTGAAGCTGCCCACAACAAACAGATCATCCATCGGGATATCAAACCGCAGAATATCATGATCTCCACGGAGGGAAAAGTCAAGGTCATGGACTTTGGTATTGCCAGAGCCGCATCTTCCAATACCGTCAGCTCGGATGTGATGGGATCGGTTCATTATTCTTCTCCGGAGCAGGCGAGAAACGGGTTTGTAGACGGAAGAAGCGATATCTATTCTCTGGGTATTGTTATGTATGAAATGGTAACCGGACGTGTACCTTTTGACGGAGATACAACGGTTGCAGTCGCTATTCAGCATCTGCAGGAAGAGATGACACCTCCAAGTGTGTATGCAAAGAATCTGCCGATCAGCATGGAGAAGATTATCTTAAAATGTACACAGAAGAATGCGGACCGCCGTTACCAGACCATTGGAGATCTGCTGGCGGACCTGCGCAGATCGCTGGTACATCCGGATGAGGATTTTGTTGTGATTGCTCCGCTTGTGGACAATGGAAAGACCAAGGTCATCAGTGGGGAAGAATTAAAGCAGATCAAAGAACACGGGGTGGAGCCAAAAGAAGACAGGCACGCTTCCAAACTGGAATTTTCCTATGATCCGGATGAGGATGAGGACGATGAGGATGAGGACGAAAACGAAGGACTCAGTCCGAAGATGGATAAGGCAATGACCATCATGGGAATTGTGGTGTTTGTTGTAATCCTTGCAGTGATTATTTACCTTGTGGGAAGTTTCTTTGGCTTATTCCGTTTTGGCAGTAATTCATCAAAGAATACAGAAACGCAGACGCAGACACAGACGCAGACACAGACAGAAAGTGAACAGCCTGTCGTGGTACAGGATGTATGCGGAAAGTTACAGGAGGAGGCACAGTCTGAACTGGAAGCACAGGGGCTGTATATGTTTGTTATTCAGGAGCAGAAGTCGGATCAGCCGGAAGGAACCGTTCTGAATCAGGACCCGGTTGGCGGTTCTGAAGTATCTGCCGGAACGACAATCAATGTAATTGTTGCCGGAACAGAAAATGTGGATTTCACAGATTCGGAGAGTCAGAGTGAGCAGAACGATGTTCCGGTTCCAAATGTAGTTGGAGAACTGGAGAAAGATGCTTCTTCTACCCTTTCGGCTGCCGGATTTAAAGTGTCCAAAACATACAAATATGATGATTCCGTAGATGCAGGAAAGGTTGTTTCCCAGAGCCCGAGAGGCGGAAATGCACAGGAGGGAAGTACGGTTACGATTGTGATCAGTCAGGGAAAGAAGTCTATTACGGTGCCATCTGTTCAGGGTCACTCCAAGAAAGATGCACAGGCGGCTTTGCAGAAGGCTGGCTTAAAAGTTGCAGTGAAAGAAGAATACAGTGATTCTGTCAAAGCAGGTCAGGTAATTTCACAGAGTGTATCATCCGGCAAGATTGTACCGGCAGATACAACGGTAACGATTATTGTAAGCAAGGGACCGGAAGAGAAGAATTACAGCTATAAATTCTCAAAGTCATATGCAGCACCGGAAGGAGCAGTCAGTGCAACTTATACACTGACGGGAAGTGATGGCACGACCTATGCAAGCGGAACCAGTGATGTCGATGGTTCTCTTACGATCGGGGCATCCGATATGGCATGTGAGTCCGGTAAAGTGACGATTACCTGGAGCATTGAAAAAATAGATGATGAAGGTCTTTCCGATACGTCTACAAAGACAGAAACACATTCTGTCAGCTTTTCAAAACAGTAGGTAATATATGAAGGGAAAGATTGTAAAAGGAATTTCCGGTTTCTACTACGTTCACGTGGCAGAAACCGGAATTTATGAATGTAAGGCAAAAGGAATTTTCCGTAATCAGAAGATCAAACCTCTCGTGGGTGATGATGTGGAAATCGTTGTACTGGATGAAGAAAAAAGGATTGGAAATGTAGAAAAAATTCTTCCACGTACCAGGGAACTGATCCGCCCCGCAGTGGCAAATATCGATATGGCACTCGTAATTTTCGCGGCTGCAAAACCGGACCCGAATTTTAATCTGCTGGATCGCTTTTTGTGTATGATGGAATATCAGAAAGTTCCGGTTACGATCTGTTTTAACAAATGCGATCTGGTGACGGAAGAACAAAGAGAAGTATTACGAAAAATTTATGAACTGGCGGGGTATGAGCTGCTCTTTACAAGTGCAAAGACACAGGAAAATGTGGAAAAACTCAAATCTGTGTTGCAGGGAAAGATGACGGCAGTGGCAGGACCGTCCGGAGTAGGAAAATCTTCGCTGATCAATGATCTGCAGGATGCGGTGCAGATGCAGACCGGAGGAATCAGTGACAAGATTGAGCGGGGAAAACATACGACACGCCATTCGCAGATTATACCAATTGCGGAAAACACCTATATTATGGATACTCCGGGGTTTAGTTCTATGGATCTGCCCGGATTTTCCAAAGAGGATCTGTGGACATGTTATCCGGAGTTCGTGCGTTTTGAGCCTGGATGCAGATTTATCGGATGCAGTCACATCGGAGAGCCGGATTGTGGCGTTAAGACTGCACTTGCAGAAGGAAAAATATCGCAGGTGAGGTATGACAATTATGTGCAGCTTTATCAGGAAATGAAGAATATGCGCAAGTATTAGGAGGAATCAATGAACTGTTTATCACCGTCAATTTTATCGGCAGATTTTGCTAATCTGGGAGAACAGATCCGGTTGCTGGATCAGGCAGGTGCGGAATATGTACACATCGATGTTATGGATGGAATGTTTGTTCCGAGTATTTCGTTTGCATTTCCGATCATTCGTTCCATTCGTAAATGTACCGATCGGATTTTTGATGTCCATCTGATGATTGAGGAACCGATTCGCTATATAGATGATTTTGTTGACGCGGGAGCGGATATTATTACGGTCCATGCAGAAGCATGCAGGCATCTTGACCGCACAGTGGAGGCAATCAGGGAAAAGGGAGTTCTGGCCGGTGTGGCATTAAATCCGGCCACTCCGCTGGAAACTGTCCGATATATTCTTCCGAAGGTGGACATGCTTCTTATCATGACCGTTAATCCGGGATTCGGAGGACAGAAACTGATTCCGTATACGTTAGATAAAGTGCGTGAAGCGAGAAATCTTGTGAAGCAGTCCGGATGTAAGACCGATATTGAAGTAGATGGGGGAATTAATCTGGAAAATGTGGAAGAAGCCATGGATGCAGGAGCCAACATAATTGTGGCAGGTTCTGCGGTTTTCAAGGGAGAGATCGAAAAGAATGTGGAAGCATTTCTGGAAAAGTTGCAAAGGCAGGGGTAGAAGATGAAGTATTTAATTGTTTCCGGGGGAGAAGTGAAGGAAGGTTTTTTAACCTGGATTGTAAAAAATGGAGGATTTGATGTCATATTAGCGGCAGATGCGGGAATGGAAGCATTGTATCGGGATCATATTCTGCCGGATATCATAGTGGGGGATTTTGATTCGGTAAATCCGGATACCCTTGAATATTTTCATGACAAAGAGCAGATCGAGGTGTGCATGCTGAATCCGGAAAAGGATGATACCGACACGGAATATGCGATCCGGGAGGCCATTCGCAGAGGTGCAATGGAGATTGTGGTCATTGGTGCAACCGGTACCAGAATTGATCATGTACTGGGCAATATCAGTTTGCTTGGTATTGGTCTGGAGGAACAGATAAAGATCAGCCTGGTCGATGAACATAATCGTATCCGCATGATTAATCAGCCGTTGATGATCCGGAAAGCGGAGCAGTACGGAAAGTATGTTTCCCTGATTCCGTTTTCTGAGAAAGTATGTGGAGTTACATTACGTGGATTAAAGTATCCGCTTACCGATTATACCATGGGTGGATTTAATTCTCTTGGTATCAGTAATGAAATTGTTTCAGATGAAGCAACGATTTCGTTTTCTTCCGGAGAGCTTATTGTCATCGAATCAAAAGACTGATTATTAAAAAAAATAATGGGAAAATGGTACGAAAGAAGTAGTTCGTACCATAAAAAATAGCAAATATTATGGAAAAATGCTTGCATTGGAGTAATAAGTCTGCTATGATTATCTACGACGAAGGTGTCAAAAGAGAATTCTTTTGACGCCTTTTTTTGCGTTTAAAAATATAAGAGATCGGAGGAAGATAGGATGAACGCAGGGGATACGGGATTTATGCTGATATGTTCAGCACTGGTGTTTTTTATGACACCTGGATTAGCCTTTTTCTATGGAGGACTGGTGCGAAGAAAGAATGTCGTCAGCACCATGATGGCATGCGCAGCGATTATGGGATTGTCGGTTGTCATGTGGGTATTGTTTGGATATTCACTGTCTTTTGGTGGAAATCATGCAGGAATTATTGGAGATTTCCGGTGGTTTGGCTTGCATGGAATTAAAATGAATGAAGCAGGTCCATATGCGTCGACGATACCGCATCTGGTTTATATTGCATTTCAGATGATGTTTGCAATGATTACGCCGGCTTTGATCACGGGTTCCCTTGTGGGTCGTGTAAAATTTAAGGCATTGTTTTTATTTATTATGTTCTGGTCCGTCATTGTATACTATCCAATGGCACATATGGTATGGGGACAGGGAGGATTACTTGCAGAAATCGGATCGGTTGATTTTGCCGGAGGAAATGTGGTACATATCAGTTCCGGTGTCAGTGCACTGGTATTTTCCATTATCCTTGGCAGGCGAAGAGGATATGAACAGACGGCATACCGGGTACATAACATTCCGTTTGTAGCACTCGGAGCATTTATTTTATGGTTTGGATGGTTTGGATTTAACGCAGGAAGTGCATTGGCAGCAAACGGACTGGCAGCACATGCATTTATGACAACTGCACTTGCTAGTGCAAGCGCCATGATGTCCTGGATGTTTATTGATGTGATCAAGGATGGAAAGCCTACCTTAGTAGGTGCCTCTACCGGTCTGGTTGTTGGACTGGTTGCAATTACACCGGGAGCTGGATTTGTTCCGATCTGGTCGGCAATTATCATCGGAGCACTGGTCAGCCCGATCTGCTGTGGTACCATTTCCCTGTTGAAAGGAAAATTAAAGATTGATGATGCACTCGATGCATTTGGCTGCCATGGCATCGGAGGAGTCTGGGGAGGAATTGCAACCGGATTGTTTGCAAAACATTCTATCAATCCGGTCGTCCGCTGGGATGGACTGTTTTTTGGAAGTTACCGTTTATTTGTTGCACAGATTATTGGAATTGTTGTGACAGTTGCCGTGGCGATTGTCGGTACACTGGTCTGCCTTGGCATTGTAAGATTGTTTACGGAGCTTCGTGTAGATGAAAAAGCAGAAAAAGTTGGTCTGGATATTTCGCAGCATGGAGAGAGTGCGTATCCGACATTTAATGGTCTGGATTCATAAGTCCCAGAAACAGACCTCGTATGTTATAATGGATCCGTCAGTTATTTCGAGACAGAGATAAATCTGGAAGTATAAAATAATCATGTATAAGGAGAAAAAAGAAGCTTATGATGATAAAAGTGGAAGCAATCGTCCGGGAAGAAGTTTTTGAGGATGTAAAGGAAGCATTAAACGCGATTGATGTGAATGGTATCACCGTATCACAAGTGATGGGATGCGGTGCACAGAGGGGATATAAAAAGAGAGTGCGTGGTACAGAAGTAGATGTTATGATGCAGCCGAAGATTAAGTTTGAGATTGTGGTATCGTCCGAGGAATGGGAGAAAGCGACCATTGATGCCATTCAGAAGGCTGCATTTACCGGAGAAGTCGGGGATGGAAAGATTTTTAGCTATGAGATCCGTACTGCTACAAAGATCCGTACCAGAGAGAGCGGGGCTGACGCCTTAAATTAGATTTTTAACAGAATCTACAGCATTGAGTTTTGGTTTTGGTAAACAATAAAAAGAGCATCCACATGGGATGCTCTTTTTACATATCGATTTTACCTGATACAGGGAAATTATAACTGAGGACCAGCAGAAACCAGTGCCTTACCAGCTGCATTGCCTTCATACTTGGAGAAGTTCTTGATGAATCTTGCTGCAAGATCCTTAGCCTTTGTCTCCCACTCAGAAGCATCAGCATAAGTATCACGAGGATCAAGAATTCCTGTATCTACACCGTTTAATTCGGTTGGTACTTCGAAATCGAAGTAAGGAATCTTCTTAGTAGGAACGTTGTTGATATCTCCGTTTAAGATTGCATCGATGATTCCACGGGTATCTTTGATAGAGATACGCTTTCCGGTTCCGTTCCATCCGGTATTTACGAGGTAAGCCTTAGCGCCGCTCTTCTGCATTTTCTTAACGAGTTCCTCAGCATACTTTGTAGGATGTAACTCAAGGAATGCCTGTCCGAAGCAAGCAGAGAATGTAGGTGTAGGCTCAGTAATTCCACGCTCTGTACCAGCAAGCTTTGCAGTAAATCCGGAAAGGAAGTAGTACTGTGTCTGCTCTGGAGTCAGAATAGATACTGGAGGAAGTACTCCGAAAGCATCTGCTGACAGGAAGATTACGTTCTTTGCTGCTGGAGCAGAAGAGATTGGACGTACGATATTCTTGATATGATCGATTGGGTAAGAAACACGAGTGTTCTCGGTAACGCTCTTGTCTGCGAAATCGATCTTGCCGTTTGTATCTACAGTTACGTTCTCAAGAAGAGCATCTCTTCTGATTGCGTTGTAGATATCTGGCTCAGAATCCTTATCCAGGTTGATAACCTTAGCATAGCATCCACCTTCGAAGTTGAAAACGCCGTTGTCATCCCAGCCGTGTTCATCATCACCGATCAGGAGACGCTTAGGATCTGTAGAAAGTGTAGTCTTTCCTGTTCCAGACAGACCGAAGAAGATTGCTGTATTCTTGCCATCTAAATCTGTGTTTGCGGAGCAGTGCATAGAAGCCATACCCTTGAGTGGAAGGAAGTAGTTCATCATAGAGAACATACCTTTCTTCATTTCTCCGCCGTACCATGTATTGATGATAACCTGCTCTTTGCTTGTGATGTTGAAAGCTACACATGTCTCAGAGTTTAATCCTAACTCTTTGTAGTTTGCAACTTTAGCCTTAGAAGCATTGTATACTACGAAATCAGGCTCGAAATTCTCAAGTTCTTCAGCGGAAGGCTTGATGAACATGTTTGTTACGAAATGTGCCTGCCAAGCTACCTCTACGATGAAACGGATAGCCATACGGGTGTCTTTGTTTGCACCACAGAATGCATCTACAACGAAAAGTCTCTTGTTGCAGAGCTCTTTCTTTGCAATATCCTTAACAACTGCCCATGTGTCTTCTGTCATTGGGTGGTTGTCGTTCTTGTACTCATCAGATGTCCACCATACAGTGTCCTTTGAGTTCTTGTCCATAACGATATATTTGTCTTTTGGAGAACGTCCGGTGTAGATACCAGTCATTACGTTAACTGCACCAAGCTCTGTCTCCTGACCAACTTCATATCCTTCAAGGCCAGCTTTTGTCTCTTCTTCGAATAATTTCTCATAAGAAGGGTTGTGAACGATTTCTGTGGTACCGGTGATACCATACTTGCTTAAATTGATTTCTGCCATCTTGATTTAAACCTCTTTCTTTATAGTATAGTAAGAAAAAATTCCTTTTTCCCTAATTTAGTATTATACATAATTACCCAATAAAATCAATAAAATTTGTATGAAATTTTCCCGTTTTTGAAATTTTGGGGGAATTTGGTCACATGTTTTTTTCCTGTGCTTTTTTCACGGTTTCAATGAAGTGTGTTACATCGGCATCCGGTTCTTTGGCATAGAGAATTCCGTAAGGGATCGGGTGATCCCAGTCAACAGGGAGTGTTACAAGAGCCGGATGGACATCTTTCCAGCATTCAATTGTGACCATGAGGTTCTGGGACTGTTCACATTGGTTAAATACCTCAATATCGTAAAACTGCGGAGCATCTGCAATGTGAATCTGTGGATGCTTCAAAATCTCGGCGCGGATCGCATCGGCGGTATCGGAATCGCCCTGTTTTACCATCATAAGTGTTTCTCCATAGAGATCTTCGATGCGCAGGCGTTTTTTTGACGCCAGCCGGTGTTCACGCGACATAGAAATGCAGTGCTGATAAGTGCCGAGAGGCAGAAAGTTACAGCGGTCCAGCCAGAGCGCAGAGTCACAGACTCCGATGAGAAAATCAAATTTTTTGCCCAGGGAGGAAATTTCGGTAAGAATGCCCTGATGGTCGTCCTCAAAAGGAACAATGTGCAGCCGGTAACCCGGAAACGAAGCATTTACTTTGTACCACAGATCCATAAAAGGTTTGCACGGATTGAGAAGCGAACTTCCGATACAAAACGTTTTTTCAGAAAGGCTGGCAGCGGCACGGGCTTCCGCGATGGCATTCCGGGAATAAGAAAAAAGGTATTTGGCATGGCGGTAGATCACCTGACCGGCGGGGGTCAGATGCAGTCCCTGGTTAGTGCGGTGAAACAGTTTCATGTCCAGCTGTTTTTCCAATGCGTTTACCTGTTTCATGACAGAAGGTGCGGACAGATAAAGTTTTTCCGCTGCTTTGTTAAAACTTCCGCAGTCAGCGGCACAGACAAAAACAGTGAGTAAATGATTGAACATATGGAAAATACCTCCCCTTATGTATTGCTTATAAGTTAATACGATATTATAATATCGATTCTTCTACGTCAAGAAAAGCGCGGTTAAAATACAACTAAGAAAAGAATAAGGGAGATTTAAAAGTATGAAGTACGAAGAAAGAGCTGCATTTGAACAGGCAGATGCCTTTGGAATCGGAGCACCGAATGATGCATATGCGCAGTATTTTGTCGGAGATTCCTTTTTGCATCCGCTGACAGATCCAAAAGAATGTCCGGTTTATATGGCGAATGTCACATTTGAACCGGGATGCCGGAATAACTGGCATATTCATCACGCAGATAAAGGTGGTGGACAGATCCTTGTCTGTACCGCCGGCGAGGGTGTATATCAGGAGTGGGGCAAAGAACCGCAGATTCTGCATCCGGGGGATGCGGTATATATTAAACCGGGTGTAAAACATTATCACGGAGCGGCAGCAGATTCCTGGTTCAGTCATATTGCGGTGGAATGTCCGGGAGAAAACTGCAGCAATGAGTGGTGTGAGCCGGTAACGGATGAGCAGTATAACCGTGCTGTAAAATAAAATGATGTTCAGCAATCGACAGTTAAAGAATATGATCTTTCCACTGATCATGGAACAGTTTCTTGTCATGCTGGTGGGAATTGCATTGGCAATGTGTCTGGAATGGATCAGCAGAGCGGTGATTTTCTGGATTCGCTTTCAAAAAGGGAAATGGAAAACATTGCATGTGATCTGATTGGAAATAAAAGAAAATAAATTGTAATTCAGAAGAAAGAGAGGTTTTTAATTATGGCAGTAAAACAGACAGCAGGAAGAACACAGTTGGGAGAGTTTGCGCCAAAGTTTGCAGAATTGAATGATGATGTGCTTTTTGGTGAAGTGTGGAGCAGAGAAGAACAACTTTCCCTGCGCGACCGTTCCCTTGTGACGGTTGTGGCACTGATGGCACAGGGACTTACCGATGAATCATTCAAATATCATCTGCAGAGTGCAAAGGCAAATGGTATTACCAAAGAGGAAATAGCAGAGATCGTTACACATGCAGCGTTTTATTGCGGATGGCCGAAAGCATGGGCAGTGTTCCGCATGGCAAAAGAAGTATGGAATGAGGAAAAATAGGGAAGTATAAATAAATATAAAATATACATTGAAAGGAAGAAAAACATGTTAGAAAATACATATACACTGGAAAACGGAATTAAAATCCCCAAATTAGGACTCGGTACCTGGTTTATCGATGATAGCAAAGTGGCAGAAGCGGTAAGAGAAGCCGTAAAAATTGGTTATCGCATGATGGATACGGCGCAGGCGTACGGCAATGAAGTGATATGCTGTGAACTGTAGATGTCAGATATCCTCGCAAATGTTGTTAATTTAGCGAATTTCTACATCTGCTAATACACAACATAGGCGGCTGGCTCATTTGTGGTGAATGAAAGTGCAGATGTTGTAGAAAAGAAGGTGATGATTTTTTCTTACCTGTATATCATAACACAAAGGAGGCGATTGCGTATGGAATTAACATATCATTGGAAAGGTGACTATCTGATACCAGATGTTTCATTAGATGATGGCAGTAGTTATAATATTGGTAAATATGGCAGAATGCGTCAGAAATATTTATGTGAAAATTACCCATCAGAATATCTCCATCTGGTTATTACTGAAAAATTATGGAAACAGCTCGAAGATCTTGAGGAAGAATGTCATGAAATGTTGGACCGGCTTATGGAACAGATGGCGAAGAGGGAAGGATTAACTGAGCATATGAAATCTACAGACCAGCTTGGATGGATACGGAAAATGAATAGCATTCAGAGCCGGGCAGAAGAAATTGTGATTCATGAGTTGATATATACAAATTAAAAATACAGCAGGAGGTCTATATATACAGATTTCCTGCTGTTGTATTATATGGGTGTTTGGATATTACTTAAAAAAGGAGACCGTTTCAAGTTTTGTGTAAACGTTAAAAACTGATATAAGATTTGTGAATAGTTACAAATGGGCAGAGCCGATT